>Ga0228664_1000031_pt1 | contig 126056 bp, 112 predicted proteins | sample 78DmetaG_FD_183029 | JGI IMG/M metagenome (GOLD analysis project Ga0228664, IMG submission 183029) | Seawater microbial communities from Monterey Bay, California, United States - 78D | ecosystem: Environmental > Aquatic > Marine > Coastal | place: USA: California | collected 2016-09-26 | reverse complement strand
TTATATACAAGACTTGTACAGCATAAACTCTGGGTATGGAACTCTTGACCGCTCTTCTCTTTTTAGGTATTATCATTTTTGTTTGGTTCTTGCCCATTCTTTCAATTTTATCCTCGAGTAAAACTTCTGGTAATGAAAAGCTGGCCTGGATTCTTGCGGTGTTGTTCATCTCATGGTTCGCTTGGATTTTCTATTTGCTGCTAGCGCCACTAAGGAAAAAAGAGTAGTATCTATTATTCGAAAAGTCCCAAGGTCTTTCCGCAATACATTACGCTGCACAACTTTGTATATGAAAAGTTAGCCTCGAATCAGGGAGATAGTCAAGTATTGTGAAAAAATAGAAAATCCGCACAATACAAGTGTTCACACATCTTTCCCTACTTTTGATACGTAATACCGCAGGCATACGTTTATACTTGCACCCAACGAAAGATTGCTTACATGACTATCATTGCCGGACCCTGTGTGATTGAAAGCCCTGCGCTGTTGCGAGAAGTCGCAGGGGAATTGGCCCGTATTAAAAAAGAGCTCAACGTTGAGATTTACTTTAAAGCCAGCTTTGATAAAGCCAATCGCACATCGTTAAGTAGCTTTCGCGGTCCCGGGATAGAAAAGGGTATTACCATGTTAGAGGCCATTCGCGAAGAATTTGGCCTGCCTATTACTACAGATTTTCATACCCCAGAACAGATTGCCAGCCACGGACACCGCGTGGATATCATTCAGATTCCTGCCTTCCTATGCCGTCAAACAGACATGTTGATTGAAGCGGGGAAAACCGGGAAAATCGTGAATATCAAAAAAGCCCAGTTCCTGAACGCAGAGAAGATGCAGTTCGCTGTGGATAAGGTGAAGTCCACGGGAAATGACCAGGTGTGGTTGACCGAGCGTGGTACCTTGTTTGGTCCAAGCGAATTGGTCGTAGATTTTAGAAATATCCAGAAACTTGCTGCCTTAACAGATCATGTGGTCATGGACTGTACACACAGTGCGCAAGAGACGCAGAGTAATGAGGGGACCACCGGGGGTAACCGCGCTTATGTGCCATTCTTCGCTAAAACTGCGAAGCTATGGGGGGCGAATGCCTTCTTCATTGAAACCCATCCAAATCCAGATCAAGGATTGTCGGACGGACCCAACATGCTTAAGCTCAGTGATCTTGAAGCTTTGATTACAGACTTGCTATGATACGATTGATCATTTCAGATTGTGACGGTGTGCTCACCGACGGTAAGCTTTATTACGGGGCCGAAGGGGAGGTGCTGAAAGTATTCAATGTGAAAGACGGTACTGCGATTAAAGCACTCATGTCGGAAGGTGTCAAATTTGGTGTGGTTAGCGGCCGTGGCTCCGCAGCTTTACTGCGACGTGCGGAAGAATTAGGTCTGGATTTTTGTCATATGAATATTAGCGATAAGGCCGAAGCTGTGGCTGCTTTACGCGAACAATATGGCGTCGCGGTGCATGAAACCCTGTTCGTAGGAGACGATACCAACGACTGCGTGGTGCGTTCAGAGTGTGGCCATTTATACGCTGTGAATGACGCAGCGCAAGCGCTGCTCGAAATTTGCGATGTTCAGCTCAAAACTAAGGGTGGTGCGGGCGTATTTAAAGAAGTATTAAAACGCATACATGGAAATTAATGCACTCATCATACGGTCTATTGAGGCCCAAGCAAATTCGCTTTTAGATTTAGCGCATAGGGATTCAAATGACTATCAAAGGGCAGTTGAGCTCATTCTCGGTATGTCCGGAAAATTGGTCTTTACTGGAATGGGTAAGAGTGGAATTATTGCACGAAAGCTTGCTGCAACATTTTCTAGTACAGGAGTACCGTCGTTTTTCGTTCATCCCGGTGAGGCTTACCATGGCGATTTAGGCATGATCGAAGTACATGATGTACTATTTGCTTTGTCGAACTCAGGAGAGACGCCTGAACTTCTCAACCTTTTGAAATACAGTCGTAGTAAAAAAGTCATAGGGGTAACTCATTCTAATGACAGTTCGCTCGCGAGTTTTGCGACGGTTCATCTGGAATGTAAAGTAGATAAAGAAGTCTGTCCTTTAAATTTAGCACCAACTACGAGTACTACTGCAGCGCTTGTTATGGGTGATGCCATTTGCGCAGCATTGATGGAGTTGAAGAAATTCTCGAAAGACGATTTTGCCCAATTCCATCCGGGTGGGGCATTGGGCCGTAGTCTTTTGACCAAAGCGAAAGATGTGATGCTAACTGACGTACCGCTCGTGGCGCCGGAGGCGAATTTAAACGAAGTATTGTTGCGTATTTCTGAGGGTCGTTTAGGACTTGTAGGAGTAGGCTCTTCAACGAATATTCAAGGCGTTATTACCGATGGAGATATCCGCCGTGCAATGGCTACGACTGAAAATCATCATGCGTTGTTCGCACGTGATATGGGTTCTAAGACTCCAATTTTTATAGATGAAAATATGGGGTTAAGCGAGATGGATCGTTTGTTCCGTGAGAGGAAAATAGTGACGGTATTGGTGGGTTCACCGCAACAATTAAAAGGAGTGGTCCAATTCTACGATATCCATGGCTAAAGCAATCTGTATCATTCCCGCTCGCCTAGAATCTACGCGATTTCCGAATAAAATACTTACGGATATTCAAGGCATGCTCATGTTTGAACGTGTATACCACATTGCGCAACGCTCGGGTGTCTTTTTGAATGTCTTTGTTGCTACACCGAATCCTGAAATTCTTGATTTGTGTGAACAGCGTGGAATAGCCGCCATACCCACTTCCTTTGAGCATCCTTGTGGCAGTGCTCGTGTCTTTGAAGCCGCCAAAACTGTTAAAGGCGATTGGGACATTGTGGTCAATCTACAAGCAGATCAACCCTTTCTACCGTTATCCTATCTTAAAACAGTAGTAGAGGCGGTAGATACGAATCCCGTCGCGACAGTCGCTTATGAAGAATTAGGGGAGAAGGACGAGCATACGGTAAAGGTCATTCGCAATAAGAAGGGCGAGGGAGTCTATTTTAGTAGGTATCCCATCCCGTATTCGGTTGCTGGGGTGCCAGCGAAAAGTAAGCTCTGCCATTTGGGACTATATGCCTACAAGAGATCCTTTGCCACTGACTATGAAGGCGATTTTCGTTCAGATTTAGCCATTCAGGAGTCTCTCGAACAACTGGATTTTATACATCACGGATATGCCATTGACGTTGCTATGGTGCCGCATGCCGTTCCTGAGGTAAACACCCCGGAAGATTTAATTATTGCACGCAATTCCGGTTTACTCTAACAGGTTATCGTTGCGTTTATCAGAACCTAATGTTATTTACCTTTAGCCAATGGTTTCCCACAAATACAAAACCCTATTTATACATGTCCCAAAAGCTGCGGGCCAAAGTGTAGAAGCTTTTTTTCTTAATCTGCACGGGTTAAAGTGGGAGGAGCGCTTGCCCCTATTACTGGCACCTAATGCCGCGGATAAAATAGGTCCACCACGTTTAGCACATTTACATTCAGTAGATTATGTTCGGTATCACTTTGTCTCTCAACAGGACTTTGATCGATATTATAAATTCGGATTTGTACGTAACCCTTGGTCTCGAGCGGTATCCTTTTATAAATTTCATGGTCATCAGCACCTGATGTCTTTTGAAAAATTTGTGATCGCTAAACTGCCTCTACTCATTCAAGAGCAGCGCTGGTTTTACGGTCCACAATATGATTTCTTTTACGAAAACGGAGAGAATAAAGCCGATTTCATAGGCAAATTTGAAAGCTTACAAACGGATTTTGCTAAAGTCTGTAAAGCCCTCAATATGCCTGTTCAAAATCTTCCACATAGAAATAAAAGTGCTCAAAAAGGCGGGATTTCAGGTCTTCGAAAGTTTGGTAGAAGGTTTGTGAAGCAACCCGAATCTCTGCTGCATTTACTATTCAGCCGTGGTGATAAAATCAAATCTAAAAATTACCGCGACTACTATACGCCAGGATTGATCGCTGCCGTTGAGGAGTTGTACAAGGAGGATGTTGCTGCTTTTGACTATTCTTTTGAGGACTAATTCAATCTCTTAGCTGCGCTTTTAACTGTTTTTCGAGCGCTATTTCATCTACACCTTCAAGTGCGAGGAACACTGGATCTTCATCCGTACTGTTGATTTGTAGTATTTTCCCGTAAGGCTTGTCTAAAAGTAGGCGGTAGTGAACCCCTTTAAGCCCTTTGAACTTACCTTTAGCCACATTTCCTGTGGAGTATCCATGGAGTCTTGAGCTGATTTCAGGTAACTCATCCAACAGCTCTAAAGACTCGATTTGTTCAAATGGAATGACAACACCGTAAGGCCCTTCAATTTCTATCGATTTTTCGGTCCAAACAACCGTATTTTCTCTATCGGACCAGAATAACATACCCACCACAAATACGAGCGTGAATAACAACACAGCTAATCCAATCCAAAATTGGTTCCTGGAATTTTTCGACTGTTCTAGCGTGTACTTACGCGTTTGCCAAAAGAAATAGAGGTAGGCCAAGAGCGGGGTTACGCCTAAATGGTAGCCGAGCCAATGCTCATTTAATACATAAAGCAGTAGACCTAGAGCTGTAAATCCTGCACCAAACCATTGGTGAAATCGTTTAAAATCTACGAGGTATTCCTTCAAAGGAAACGACTTCTGGTCCTCGCTATTCATGGTATTGTAGCCACTTAAAAGCATGGATGCATTGCCCTCGGTAACTAAATAGCCCAAGCCAAAAAACAATGCTCCAAGTCCCAATACTATAAAAATCATGAGTGTACTATTCGTTAGAATGGTTCTCTCTTAACGCTTTTCTCGCTTCGCTTCGAGTTCAATAAGTGCGTTGCGTAATCTTGCAGCTTCAATGAAATCTAAACTCTTCGAAGCGGATTCCATAGCCTTTCGGGTCGCACGTATTTCGCTTTCCAGATCTTCGGGCGTGTAGTAATTCATGGCTTTCTCCGCTGACTTTTGCTGGTCTCTACTAACTTCATAGTCCATATTCCTGCTCACGGCACCTGATTTAGCTAAGATTTCAGCTCTGCTTGTTTTTAATGCTTTAGGCTCTAGACCGTTCGCCTTATTAAAAGCGTCTTGTTTCTCTCGCCTGCGTTCCGTTTCTTCCATAGTGGCACGCATACTATCTGTAATTTTATCCGCATATAGTATCGCCCTTCCGTTTACATTGCGCGCCGCACGACCTATGGTTTGAACCAGCGATCGTTCACTACGCAGAAAACCTTCTTTATCTGCATCCAAAATAGCTACTAAACTAACCTCAGGGAAATCTAGACCTTCACGGAGGAGGTTGACCCCTATGAGTACATCGAAAACGCCTAAGCGCAAATCTCGCATAATTTCTACGCGCTCCATCGTGTCGACATCACTGTGGATGTATCTACACCGAATATCGTAGCGAGTGAGGTATTTCGTTAGTTCTTCAGCCATTCTTTTCGTCAGTGTAGTAACGAGCGTACGTTCTTCGATCTCTGTACGCTTACGGATCTCATCCATTAGATCGTCGACTTGATTTTCCGTTGAACGTACTTCTACAATGGGATCTAAAAGTCCTGTGGGACGAATGACTTGTTCCGCATAGACGCCGCCGCTCAAACTAAGCTCGTAATCTGCTGGTGTCGCACTTACAAAGAGGGCTTGTCCGCGTAGTTTTTCGAATTCTTCAAACTTTAGTGGACGGTTGTCCATAGCCGCAGGTAGACGAAAGCCGTATTCTACAAGATTTTCTTTTCTCGATCGGTCTCCTCCATACATGGCTCGTACCTGTGGTAACGTCACATGACTTTCATCCACTACCAAAAGGAAATCCTCTGGAAAGTAATCCAAAAGGCAGAAGGGGCGTACCCCAGGTGCTCTTCCGTCAAGATAGCGGGAGTAGTTTTCGATACCCGAACAATACCCTAGTTCTCGAATCATTTCAAGATCAAAGTTGGTGCGTTCTTCCAATCGTTTTGCCTCCATTCTTCGGTCGACTTGATTGAAGTGATCTACCTGGCTCATCAAGTCGTCTTGAATATGATGAATCGCATTTTGAAGTTGGTCTTTTTCTGTCACGAAAAGATTCGCAGGGAAAAGACGCATCTCGCTCATATTTTCAATCTTCGAACCGCTTATCGGGTCCATATGCTCTATACTCTCCACCTCGTCGCCCCAGAAACTGATTCGAAAAAACGTTTCGGCGTACGCAGGGAAAATATCGACGGCATCCCCCTTTACTCGAAAAGAGCCTCGTTTAAATTCAGCGGTAGTTCTCGCATAAAGTGCGTTGACAAATTTGTGCAATAATGCTTGACGCGAAATAATTTCACCCACCTTAAGGTCGACTACAGAATTATTGAAGGCCTCTGGATTCCCCATCCCATAGAGACACGAAACAGAAGCAACCACAATGACATCACGACGACCTGACAAAAGCGAAGAAGTGGTGCTCAAACGCAGCTTCTCTATCTCATCATTAATGCTTAAATCCTTTTCGATGTATAGTCCTGAGGAAGGTACGTAGGCTTCAGGCTGGTAATAATCGTAATAGCTCACGAAGTATTCCACTGCATTTTCTGGAAAGAATTCCTTCATCTCCCCATAGAGTTGTGCCGCGAGTGTTTTATTGTGGCATAAAATTAATGTTGGGCGTTGGGTTCGCTCAATGACGTTGGCTACCGTAAAGGTTTTACCGGACCCTGTAACACCTAGTAGAACTTGATCAGCGATTGCGTCGTTCAAGCCTTCCACAAGTTCAGTAATGGCCTGCGGTTGATCCCCCATGGGCTCAAAAGGGGCTTTCAGCTTAAACTCCATCCTCGATTATTTCAACAAGCTATTGAATAATTTACGTAGAGCGGTTAGTTCTTCTACTCGGGCTTTATGTGCTTCAATTTTACCTAAAGCAGCATCGAGTAGGGGATTGCCTTTGGCTCCGGAGAAGAACGCGATGTTATTCTCGAGTTGGTGCAATTCTTTTTTCGCTTTATCCATTTCCTCGCGGATCCAGCTGCGCTGACGGTGCAAGCCGTCTTGGTCGTCTGCTTCAACAAGCGCTTTTACTTTAGCTTCGAACATCGTACGCTCAAGAACGGAAGGTTCTAGTCCTAAGGCACTCACTTTTTCTGAGAGGAGCGTATCGAAGTCTTGATCGATCTTTCTATTACGCCCGGTAAGTACACCTATTGCAGAAAATTGCTCGCTTGCTTCTATGGCCTCTTCAATAGTTCCGATTGTAGCTTTCTTTAAATCCTTGAGTGCTTTTTGTTTAGACTCGACCACCGCATTGTCTTGCGCTACCTTTGCTTTGCGCTCGCCTTTAAGACGATCGAAGAAGTGATTACAAGCTGCTCTGAATGCTTCCCATAATTTATCACCTTCTTTCTTCGGGACGTAACCGGTGTTTTTCCAGTCCGCTTGGGCCTGTTTGAGCTGCTGCGAAGCACCTGCAATATCATCAGAATCTTTCAAGCTTTCGGCAAGAGCGATCAAGGCTTTTTTCTTCTCGAGACTGTCACGTTGGCGTATCTTTTCCTCTTTATAGAAGTCATTCTTCGCCTTATTGAAACCACGCTGAGCGGCTTTATAAGCTTCCCATACAGTGTCGTTTTCGTCACTTTTTACAAAACCTATTTCCTTAAATTCTGCACGTAATGCTTCAAGTACTTTACTGGATTTTTGCCAACCGCTGTGTTTTGTTGGTAGTTCGGCCGTCAACGCTTCAATATTTTCTACCACTACTTTTTTTGCAGCAATCTTAGATGCATTGATTTCTAGTAGATTCTCATTGTACTGGTCGCGTAATTCGTGCACTTTTGCTGTTGCAGCTTTTAATCGGTCCCACAAAGCGTCTTTATGTTCCCTAGGAACGGGGCCAATTCTTTTCCACTTACTATGTGTTTGTTGCAACGTTCTAAATAGGGCAGGGCCAGCACCGTCATGAATTTTATCCTCCAATGCTTGGCATAAGGCAACTTTCTCGTCGTAATTATTTTGGTAATCTTTTTCGATGAGATCGTACGCCAATCTTAAAAAGTTGAAGAAGTTGTCTACATGATGGTTGTAGTTGGCCCAAACGGTTCGAGCATCTGCTTTAGGAACCAATCCCGTTTGATTCCAACGTTCGCGCAACCCTTTAAATGTTTCGTATTTTTCTTTCGCGGAACCCTCAGCCATCGGAAGGGCTTTCACCTCTTCGATAATGGCGGTTTTTACGGCTAGATTATTACTTAACTCAGCTTCTAGTTGTGTATAGAACGCGCGCAATCTATCGCGGTAACCTCCATAAAGGATGCCTAACGTTTTGCGCTGCGGTTGATCAAACTCAAAGTCTATGATGTTGCCACCTTCTTCCAAATAGGTCGCCTTTGTAGCATCTCTTTCGGCATTTAATTCTTGTAGAATTCTTGACCTTCCGCTTTCCACAATACCCTTGATGCGATGTGGTTCGAATTCTTTGATGTGCTTCTCGATACTTTCTAAAGCAGCTTCGATGCTTAAGGCATCAAAATCGGGGATGGCCAATTTTTTGTCTTTTGGCGCTTCGTGATCTTCCTCTGCTTCGACAGCTTTTACTTCTTCGTTTGCTACTGAAATGTCTTTCTCTTGAGCTGCATCATTAGTAGCTTCAGTGGATTCAATTTCTCCTTCTGTTGAAGTTTCTGCGACCACTTCTGGTACAGCGTTCTCGTTAGTTTCAGGTGTAGTCTGCTGTTCTTGGTCTTCTTGCATCATCGTCTACAAATTTTTGTAGTAAGCGGCGCGGAACAAATTCCATGCTTTTTTCGCTTGCTCAGTTAACATTATTCTTCCATCTGTGCTGCGCGCTTCTGCATCTTTAGCAGCTTGAAGCAGTGGTGTTGGAAGCGGGTTGTAAATTAGGTCAAATATCGCGAATTCCCGGCTTATAACCCCATCGGGAATAGGTAAATGCGCATCGGTATAATCAGGTCCACCCAGCGGTGTACAATTGATCCAAAGTTTATGCTTCTTAAAATCTTCAGCGGTCAATGTGTTGTAATTATTGGGACCGGACTTTCGTGTCAGCATGGTTGAGGTAATACCGCGTTGATTAAGGACATATTGAACCGCCTTTGCCGCGCCGCCAGTCCCGAAAATAAGAGCACTCGTCGCTTTTGTATTTAATTGATCTAGGGCTTTTTCAATACCAGCACAATCAGTGTTATATCCTACCAAATCCCCTGATTCAAGTACAATAGTGTTCACAGCCCCTATAGCCTTCGCGGTAGGTGCTATCCGGTCGAGTAAAGGCAGTACCGCTTCTTTTAGTGGTATAGTTACATTACACCCTGTTAATCCATGTGTTGTAAAAAGACGTTTTAGTTCCTCTTGTGTGATCGAATCCATTGGAAATAAGTGGTAAGAACCGTTTATTTCCGATACTTCCATAAAGTCGTGATAAAGATCAGGACTGAGGCTGTGTTTGATGGGAAAACCTATGAGCCCTAGCTGTATCATTTAAAGAGTGGGTTTGGATTTTTTATTGCCCGCCCATTCTAAACCGAACACAAGCGCCGCGCCACACAATGCGAGTCCCAATGCTACAAGCCACAATTCGTCTGGAGCTAAATTTTGAGTAACGATAGGAACCGTTTCCTCTTTAGGTGTTCCTTCATGCTTCGTGAAAGTCACCAAAACCTCTTTCCACGGCCAAATCTTATTTAAAGAGCCGAGCAAAAAGCCGCTAAGCAATGCAACTGTGAGATCATTGTATTTTTGGAAAACCCACTTCAAGAGTTTTGTAAAGGAGAGTAATCCCCCTAAAGCACCGATGCCTACCGCAGCAATAATTGCGAATTCCCGATCGGCAATGGCTTCTAAAACGGTAGCATAAGCGCCGAGCAACAGCAAGATGAAGCTTCCACTAATCCCGGGCAGGATCATTGCACAAATGGCTAAGGCCCCGCACAAGACGAGGTAGGCATAGGAGTCTGAACCGGAAGAGGCAGGCAAGGTGGTTATCCAATACGCCAGTATAGCTCCAATAGCAAAGTTTAGAACCGTAGACCATTTCCACTGACTCACTTGCTTCCCAACGATGAAAATACTCGCGAAAACCAAACCAAAGAAAAAGCTCCAAAGATGGATGGGGTAGGTTTCAAGCGTATGCGAGAGCAGGGCCGCTAAACTCAGTACGCTGGTAAAAATCCCAGCGAACAGTACAGCTAAAAAAGTGCCGTTGATGTGGGACCAAAATTCCTTGAATTGACCTTTGAGTAGTAGATGAATTGCTCGTAGATTGAATTGACTCAAGGCGTGAATGAGCGTTTCATAAATGTTAGTTATGAATGCGATTGTACCACCGCTTACTCCTGGGACAACGTCAGCTGCTCCCATAGCCATGCCCTTTAAAAATAAAAAGCCGTATTTCTTAGTCATGATTCTCCCTTTGAATGGATGCTAAAATAGCACCTACAGCAGGGATTTTTGGTAATTCCGGGAAGTATTCAGCAAAAAGTAGAAGGGTTTTTGGCTCTTTTTGCAACGTTTCGGCGAGGACCGTTTGTGCTGCAGCTAATTCATCGATCGCAATGAGGTAGCCTGAGAGTACTAAGCGCAGTTGTATTGCGCTAGGGAATTTAGCTATCCCATCGTAAAGAATGCGGATTGCATCATCTAAATCGTCGAGTTCTATTAAACATTCTACGTAGTCCAGTACATCCTCTTCGCCATAGGCTTCTTCGAGCCATACGCGTTGAAAATCCTTTAAGGCATCAGCGTAGAGCTCTAGATCCATGAGTACCCCAGCACGCTCTAAATGGATATCGTCAATGTCGTTTTCCAGTTCAATAGCAGTATTGAATTGACGCAGTGCTTCTTTTGGCGCACCTAGTTCTAGCTCAATAAGTCCTATCCTAAAATGAATATACCCGGAAGGGACTTCGTCACTTATACTTTGCCGGTACGCGTTTAGTGCATCATAAAGACGTTCATTACGCTCGTGTATTCGGCCTTGTTCGAAATGTGCAGGGTGGTAGTTCTCATCGGCTAGAGTGGCCCATTCAAAAGCTTGTAATGCTTTTTTCTCTTGATTCTTACGCAAATGAAAAGCACCAATCTGGTACCACAACAACGGGTTGTAGGGCTCACGAATGGTAAAGGCATGGAATAGCTCTAATGCTCTATCGTATTCATTTGTGAAATCAAGGCACATGGCCAACTGATACAAAGCACTTTCCTCGAAAGGTTCTCCCTCCATGTTGCACCATTTTAATAGTGCGTTTATGGCCCGAGGATAGTCTCCTTGGCTGAGGTGGGCGTCTATAATAAGCTGCAATACATCAATAGGATCTTCAGCATTCTCGAAGGCTTTGTCTAAAATTTGAAGCCCTGCTGCATTATCTCCTTGATGGAGTAAAATGGTGGCCCTTGCGATAAGTAGTTCAACCGAACGCATATTCAATCCTTCTAAATGATTGAGTTTCGCTTGCGCTTTGGTATAATCTTTCATCGCAATGTCAAGCTGCACTTCTTTCACCTTAAATACGAAAGCTAATGGATGAATTTCTTGCGCCAATGCAAGTGCACTACGCATCTGAGCAAAACCTCCCGTTTCCAGGTAATATTCCAGAATAAGTTCTAAATCTTCTACATCATAGTAGGGCTGACGGCCTTCATTCAAGGCTTGTTCAAACTGAACTACTAAAGTGTAGGTTTCCTGATCTTCGAATCGCATAGTAGAAATTTAAGCACAATTCAACGGCTTCACTAGGTCTAGGTGGTGAATTCGTTTAAAGCTATCAACACTGTTATTAACAATGACCATTTTGACAGTACCTTCATTGGGCACCACATCAGCCTGCCTTATCTTCGCTAGAAATCTAACCAAACAAGATGACCTTAATTAAATCCATCTCAGGAATTCGCGGTACCATTGGAGGTGCTGCCGGGGACAACCTAACACCGCTTGATGCCGTAAAGTTTGCGGCAGGTTACGGAGCTTGGCTCAAAGAACGACACAACCAATGCACAGTGGTGATCGGCAGGGACGCGCGTCCCTCCGGACAGATGATAGAAAATTTAGTCATTAGTACATTACAAGGCTTAGGAATAGATGTGATTAATACCGGATTAAGCACTACGCCAACGGTGGAGATGCTAGTGCCACGTTTCAAGGCATCGGGGGGTATCATCCTTACTGCTTCGCACAATCCGAAGGAATGGAATGCCCTTAAGTTGTTAAACGAGGAGGGTGAATTTGTTTCAGGAGATGACGGTGCCGCAATTCTAAGACTAGCCGAAGATGCGGACTTAGCTTTTGCGGAGGTGGATGATTTAGGCCATGTATCGCAATGTAATGACGGTATGGAGTGGCACATAGAACAAGTTTTGGCACTCCCATCTGTAGATGCAGCTGCAGTGCGTGCGGGAGGATTTCATGTAGCAATAGATGCAGTTCATAGTTCTGGTTCGGTAGCCATTCCTCTGCTATTAGATGCGATGGGTGTTAGCTATGAAAACCTTTATCCTGAGCCTACGGGCCAATTCCCGCATAACCCAGAGCCCTTAGAAAAGCACCTTGGTGCCATCATCGATACGGTAAAATCCGGTTCGTTTTCAATGGGTATTGTCGTTGATCCCGATGTAGACCGATTGGCATTTATAGATGAAAAAGGAGCCATGTTCGGCGAAGAATATACGCTCGTTCTTGTTGCAGATTATTTATTGAGTTTACAGACAGGTGCAGTCGTGAGTAACATGAGCTCTTCTAAGGCGCTGCGAGATCTTGCAGAATCTAAAGGAGGAAGCTATACTGCCTCAGCGGTAGGTGAAGTTAATGTGGTGAACGAGATGAAGCGCACGAATGCTGTGCTTGGAGGTGAAGGTAACGGCGGAATTATCCTACCTGCGCTTCATTACGGCAGGGATGCGCTCGTAGGAATAGCTCTAGCATTGACGCATTTGGCCAAATCGGGAAAAACCATGAGCGAATTGCGTGCTGGATATCCTGAATACTACATGGCAAAACAAAAAATTGAGCTCGTCCCTGATCTAGACGTCGATGGTATTTTAGCCTCTATTGCGGAGCGTTATTCCGATGAAGAATTGAGTACAATAGATGGCGTAAAAATCACATGGTCAGACCGTTGGGTTCATTTGCGTAAATCAAATACTGAGCCCATTGTTCGTATTTATACAGAGGCGCCTTCTGTCGATGAAGCGACCCGGTTGGGACAAAATTTCATGGATATCATCGCGTCCCTCGCGTAAGACTTCCATCAATACCTTCTAACTCCTATCTTTGAGCAAACCTAATTGCACAGAGATGGGAGTTATTTTTTTGGACAATGCTGCTACTACACCTTTAGAACCTCGCGTTAAAGAGGAAATGATTCGTATGATGGATAATTTCGGTAATCCGTCGAGCACACATCTCAGTGGTCGCGGAGCAAAGGTTGAAGTTGAAGTCGTTCGTAAGCGTATAGCGCAATCCATAGGAGCAGAACCCGGTGAGATTTTCTTCACTTCTGGAGGAACCGAAGCGGATAACATGGCTTTGTTCTGCAGCGTTCGAGATTTAGGTGTTGAACGCATTATTACAACGCATATAGAGCATCACGCTGTCGGCCATCCCGTAGAATTTATGGTGGAGCGCGGTGAAGTAAGCGCGGCGTATTTGTCTGTTGATGCTCACGGCGATATCGACCTTGAGGAATTAGAATCCTTACTCGAAAACGGACCAAAAACGTTGGTGAGTCTGATGTTTGCAAACAATGAAATAGGCAATTTGAATCCCGTCGCTGAAATAAGCACGATGTGTAAGAATTACGGTGCCTTATTTCATTCAGATACAGTTCAAGCGATGGGTCATTTGCCCATTAATGTTCAGGAAGTTGCCTATGATTTTCTTACGTGCTCTGCGCACAAAATACATGGGCCTAAGGGCATTGGATTTGCCTATGTTCGCAGTGGATTGAAGATCAAACCCCTGATTCAGGGTGGTGCACAAGAACGAAACATGCGAGCTGGAACGGAGAATACTATTGGGATTTGCGCCTTAGGTAAAGCCTTCGCTATTGCCACAGAAGAAATGGCCGAAGACCAGAAGCACGTAGAAGCATTGAAGCAGTATGTGATTGATGGCGTTAAAGCTATTGTTCCTGGAGTGAAGTTTTTTGGGCGTAGTTCGGAATTGGACCGCAGTCTTTACACAGTTTTGAGTATCGCGATTCCGAAAACGGATAACGATATGCTCACTTTTACCATGGATATGAAGGGCGTTAATGTGAGCGGTGGTTCTGCATGTACTTCAGGTTCGAACCAAGGCAGTCACGTGATCCGTGCTTTAGGGGAGTGGACTGCAGATTACCAGCCCGTTCGAGTATCGTTTAGTAAATTTAATACGAAAGATTGTGCTGAGGGCTTCTTGAATGTATTGAGAGAACTTTACGCTGAATCTCCAGTACACGCCTAGCGCAGGAGCGTTACGGTTCCTATTCGGACTTCATCGCCTCCAGTGAACCGGTAGGTATATACATCTTGAGGTACAGGCTTGCCATTAAAAGTTCCGTCCCAAAATTCATTGAATGGATTTTCACTACGGTAAACTTCATTTCCCCAACTATCGTAAATTCTAAAGGTTGGGTCTTCTAGACAACTGTTGCCGTAAATCTTGAATTCTTCATTGTCTTTATCCCCATTTGGCGTGAAAGCTGTTGGAATATAGACGCGTCCTTCAATGCGCACAATAGTAGCCATAAAATCAAATTCATAGGCTCGATTACACAATGTGTCGATAATAGTCAGTGTTACATCTTCAAGTCCTGATTCTGGGTACCTAAAGGTAGGTATCATACCAGTATCCGAATTGCCGCTGAAGTCCCATTCGAAGATCATTGTACTGTCCACGTTTTGGTAAATGACGTCAACACCACCGTAACGACAACTGTCGGTGAATAGGTTCACCGTAGGCACATTCGCATCGTCATCGAAAACAATAGTGAAGAGTTGGTCATATCCAACGTCACAGAAGCTGTCCCTAGCAGTAACAGTAGCTGTATAGGTAGCAAAAGCAGGGTAGGTATGGTTCACAACGGTGTTGGTCGTTGTAAGTGTTGTACCATCGCCGAAATCCCATTCGTAATAATCGGCATCTACTAACTGGTCCGTCCATAAGACCTCACGAAACAAATCACAGCTCGCATAATCTTCCTTCCAATCACAGATGGGGAACGCTGCCGTATCGTGAACGATCTGCACATAGGCGGTGTCGTAACTATCGCATATTGTATCTATAGCGACTAGCATTACATTGTACGTGCCGAGGTTGGGGAAGGTGACGATGGGTTCTGTAAGATTGGAGGTGTCGCCTTGGCCAAAATCCCAGAAGTAAGCATTGGCGTTTGTACTGTTATTCGCCAGACGAAGGGTTAATTCATAACAGCTGGTATCCGGTAGAAAATTCAGATCTACGGATGCATCTGCTTCTATGGCCGTTTCGAAGTCCAATTTTATCACTCCTAGGTTACAGTTGCTACTGTTATTGGTTTCGGAAAATGCTCCCGGCGTGGTTGGTAAATCATCATTGCCACCGCATCCTGCGCATACTGCCTGGTAAATTCGGCCGCGGTCGTCAAATCTCGATGTACCTCCATCCACGTGTTCAGAACTGGTAGATCCACCGAAATAACTCCCGTAGGAGAACGAGCCGAAGTTCTTACTGAGCACCATGAAATAGAAATCGGAGCCGTTAGTACTGGATTGTAATGCATCTGAAGAAACGGGTAATTGCTCAACTGTGGTATTGTAATAGCCATTGTTTGTTACGCCCCCCCAACCGGAAAGTAGTATGTTTAAACAGTCGTCAACATTGAATGCAGTTGGCACTAGATTTTGAACTCCCTGCGGTGAGCCAAACGCTGTAGATGCGGAGCTTGAGGTAAGGTCGTTGCTCAGTTTGTGAATGAATTGTTTTCTGTATTGTGGTGTGCCCCACGAGCCATTGGAAATAGGGTAGGCACCTTGTGTTTGACCGAAAGCATAAACGTTACCTAGTTTGTCTACATCAAGGATGAAACTCTGATCGTATGCGCTTGTGCCGAGATAGGTTGATTGCTGCAGCGCACCTGTTGAAGCATTAAATTTCGCAACATAACCGTCATGACTGCCGCCGTATGTGTTTTTATAACCACCGGTCGTGCTGGGTAGATTGTTACCGACCGTACCTCCTGTTACAAAAACGGCGCCGTTGTGAAACTTTAAACTGTACCCAGCATCGTCGCTTGTACTACCGTAATAGTTACTCCATAAGAGCGAGGTACCCGCGGCATTGAGTTTAAATACAACTGCATCTTGACCGCCAGCTTTCGAACAACTACTGCAATTTGTAGAAGGGAAGTTGGTACTATTTGTAGAGGCAGTGACATAAATGTTGTTTGAACCGTCGATTACAACTTCACCACGGGCGGCATCACCATAATTTTTAACGATGTTGGTATTGAGTCCGTCGTTTCCAGTTCCACCGATATAGGTTGAACTGAGCAAAGCTGTACCGCTGGTATTGAAACGCGTGATGAACAGGTCGGCCTTTTTAAATTCATAGCCGTTAATACTCACAGAAGTTCCACCCGCGTTGGCGGATTGAATGGGATTCTGTGTTGGGAAATTGCTACTCCCTGTAGTGCCCATGACAATTAAATGCCCATTACTATTTACTACTAAACTGTGTGGATGATCTGGTGCTGTGCCACCGAGATAAGTAGCGTAAAGCATGTTATTTCCTTGCGGCTCAAATACGGTAATAGTTATGTCAGGGTTGAAACCTAAGTTAATTCCAGCAGGATCGTTGTAGGTGGTTTGGAATGCGCCTGTCGAAGCCACATAACCCGTAGCGAATGCCACACCAGCACCGTATAATCTGCCTTGATCATCATAGGTAGCACTGAAGCCCCAGTTGTCTGTTAACGAGCCGCTAAATGAGGTGAAAATGAGTTGAGGGTCTAAGACAAGTGAATCTAAGGTATGTGCAATCGCCTCCGTCTTAAAACGTAGGATATTGTTGTCTTCTTCATACCACAACCCAAAGTCAACGCGCTTGCCGTCTTTCCAGCCCCAACCGACAGGTGCACTTTCGAGAAAAGTACCAATAGACGTATGAATTATTAATGCACCTTCTGGACTGATTTCGGTTTTAGTCGCACCTTCATAGATCCATTGAATAGTATCTACAGTTGACGGATCCGTCAGGTGCCATTGGTATTTTACATGGTTTCCGCTTTGACCAAATGCTAAAGTAGAGTGCGGATACAGTCCTTCGTATGATAAGCCGCGGGAGGGCCGAACGCCACCTCGCCAAAACGTTGAATCTTCGCCTAAAAAATAATTATGGTAAAATTCCGTGGGTTTTCGCCCTTTCGCTACCGTGGGTTTAGCATTTAAAAATTTTAGGCGTACCGAATGACACTGCAACAGATCCGCTTCATGACTAAGTCCTGCTTCGTGCATGTCGTGACCGTGGAGGTCTTCTAGATGACGTGCATCGCGTAGGACAATTTGTACCGCATCTTTTTCGAAAAACAATCCACCATATTTCAGGGGCATTTTATGCGAAAAGTTGCCTGACCACTGTCCTTCGTTAGGCACAAAAAGCGCTTCCTGTCCCGATGCAGTGGGGAAGAGCGTGAGCACGAGAAAAAAGGAAAGTAATCTTTTAAGCATAGAATAAAGATATATCAAAAAGGATGCCTTAATCCAAACGTTTGACAAGGACCATTAGTTTGTTTTTGCCTTGTTTAACAGCAAACAATTTGTTTTTTCGACCTTCTTTCCACCCCAATTTTTTTCTAATGACTTCGGGATGTTCGGGATAGCCGATGCGCTCAATAGCGCCGCCCTCTGAGGGCAGCTTTACTTTGTAAGGTTTCGCGACTTCAATGACTTTGTAGCACTTGAAGAAGAGAGAGGTAGGGGGGAGCTCGTCTGTCGTGTAGAGGTTGCCTACGGTCCATTTTTTCCAAAGTTGTTCTATAGCAACCTCTTCATGCAATCTACTTTTCGCCAGAGCGGGTCCAGGTTGAATTAGGTATTCATCCAATTCATTTACAAATGATAATGCGATTGCTTTATTTGAACTAATGCGCTCTATAGACCCGTTTTCTTGTAGTAAAACGGCTTTAATTGCGGGCGGACCAATGTATCCTTCGTGCTGTATAGCGAGCACCTCCTTGCATTCGCCTTGGTATTCTACGATATGAATCTCACTTAAATGTTCCAGTTCATAAAGCACATTCAAGTCAACCATAGGGCTGTGCTTTGTCATTAGCGTATGGCCTAGCTTGAACAGCTCATGTTGTAGCGTAACAACATTTGGACTTGCATCTCGAAGTGCAACAGACTTTCCGTTACCCGTTCTACGATCCGGATCAAGGTATATGGTGACTTCTGCTGGGGAAACATCTTTTTCATGAAGCCAACATTTTAGTTCAGGGAGCACTGATGTTGCCGTGCCTGCGGTGTGGGTCGTGTTTTTTAGGTTGAATTTTAAAAGTTTGGACAATCCAGGGTCCAATTCATTTGCGAAATGACCGAAAGAGCCGTCACGTTGTGTAAAAGCCCATGAGTCGATACCCATTCCTGCGCACAAATCTACCGTGAACTGCGAAGAAATCAGTGATGCCTTGTAGAGCGCCGTTCGTTCAGAGCTACTTTGTTCAGTAGCTTGTCCGGTAGGGAATATCCAGTTTGCGAGGAGTAAGGAAGGGAATTTATTAGCATACTTACGCTGTACCTCTAATTGTGCAATCCAACTGGCATAGGGGCGTTTTAGGCCAAATTTTAAACGGAGATCTTTCAGACCTGTGTCTTGATGAGATGCCAACCAGTCTTTTGCCTCTGGACGTTCTAAATCTTCCGGATGTACTTGCTGTTTGGGATGTGCCATACGTTTAGTTACCGGATGATTCCCAGCCTTCCTTGATCGTATTGATAACAATTCTTAGGATACTGTATGCAGGTACAGCAAAGATCATCCCACCGACCCCGAGCAGCGTACCCGCTATTGAAATCACCAAGAATATTTCAAGCGGATGAGCACCAACACTATTGGAGAAAATTAAAGGTTGGAATACTATATTATCCAGCAATTGCACCGCGGCAAAAAGACCAATCAATAGATACAAGCTCTGCAATAAATCAACCGTAGTGGCGGGATCTGCAAGGCCTGCAGTATATAATTGACCCATACCCAATAAAATACCGAGACTCGCTCCAATGAGCGGACCAACGTAAGGAACGAGATTAAACACAGCTGCAGTAAGGGCGAGAACAACGGCACCCTTAACCCCAATCAGTCCCATGCCCAGAGATAGCAATAAGAAAATGAGGGTGATTTGTATGAGGATTCCAAAGCTGTAACGTGTGACTACACGCTTGATACCGGGTACCATCTCATCGATTTTAGTGTGGTGTTTTTGAGGTGTGATATAATCAATAAAATGGTGCGCCAATTCTTGCTCGCGAATTAGGAAAAATGAAATGAAGGCAATTGAGAATACGCTTATTATCACATTTCCCATACTCCCGATTAACCCACTGAGCACATTGCTTATGGCATCTACAGATGCAAATTCTTGCAGGCTCTTGTTGACTTGTTCCAATTCTGCCTGAGAATTTATGCCAAAACTTGAGAGTACGGCGTCTAATTGGTTCCATTCTGTCTCTAGACTTGCGATTAATCGATCGTATTCTATGGTGCTTAAAAAGGAAAATTCTTTGATCAACAATGGGAAAAACCAAGTCACAATACCGCTTAATATTGCCCCAATTATCAAAAGGGTAATCGCCGCATTCCCTGTTTTTCCGAGATACTTTCCGAGTACTGTTTTGAACTGAAGTACTTTGAAAACAGGACGTCCTAAAACGCTGATATACAAAGCTATAAAAGCGTATATAACCACGCTCTTAATGGTCCATAATACATAGCTTAAAGCAGCTAATGCCAATAGCTGAAGGCAGGCTTTAGCGAAGGGTTGGAATTCAAAGTTTTTCATGGCTGCTGGTTTCTTACTGTTGCCCAATGTAATAAGTTTGCGCCCATTTTCAATGCAGCTTCTCGCTTCTCCTTGGAGTCTGCGTGTACTTCTGCGTCTTCCCAACCATCGCCTAAATCCGTTTCTAGTGTCAGCAGTGCCACCAATTCTCCTTTCACAAAGTAACCGATTGCTTCAGGCTTGCCATTGTCATGTTCATGAATCTTAGGCATCCCTTCGGGAAAGGGGAACAAAGAATTAAATATAGCATGGTCGTGCGATACCTGTTGAATAGTGGCCGAAGGGAATACCAGTTTAAGTGCTTCTTTCGCATAGGACGACATTCCGTAATTATCGTCTATGTGAAGAAATCCTCCGTTTTCTGTAAACAATCGCAGTTGGTCAGCCTGTGTCTCAGATAGTATGATCCGGCCATGGCCAGTAGCATGTAAAAAAGAAACACCACTTATGAGCAACGACTCTGCAGTTGCAGGCTCCGAACGAACTAAAGACTTAGCGTCGGTATTTTTATTATAGAATTTGCTGAGGTTTTTTAAAGCGGTCGGATTGGCATACCAATCACCGCCGCCGTCATATTTAAACACGGCCAATACCTGAGCGTCACACACTTGTGCACAACCTAGAAGTACTAATAGGAGTGATCGTTGCAGTCTTTTCATTTGTATTCAAAAATAGTGAAACATACTGCTCGTTCGTTGGAGAATACTACAAACTCATTGTTCAAACAATTTATACACCGAATTGTTAAATTTGCCATGATGAAAAACCGACTCCTATACCTTTTCATTGCATTGACAAGTTTCTATACGAACGAAGGACTTGGACAGTGTGTAAAAAGCACGCCTTATACACAAAACTTCGATGGTTCGAATTGGGTAGCGCAATCCTCTTGGTTAAATACAGGCTCCATACCCTCATGTTGGAATCGTTTACTTTCCACAGGAAATTACCTTTGGATGGCGGGCCCACCAGCCTTAGGTACCATTAATTCAGGACCTAGTGCAGATCATACTTCTGGAACAGGAGGATATGCTGTGGCAGAGGGCTGGAGTACTTCGGGTACATTCAGAACAGTGACGCATCTAATCACTCCACCTATTGATCTAAGCAACGATACAGTTCCACGATTAAAATTCTATTACCATATGTATGGTGCCGACATTGATCTGCTCGATGTACGCATTCGTAAAGTTGGCACAACCTCTTGGACCCAATTGCATACCGTTAACTCGTCAACGGCATCAAGTCAATTTACATCACAAAATTCGGCTTGGCGTAAGCATGTTGAGTCCCTTGCGCAGTGGGCGGGCGATACAGTACAAATCAGGTTTTCAGCGAAGCGCAATACCTCCTTTAGTTGGTGGACTCAGAGTAGGGTAGCTCTTGATGATATTACTGTCGAAGAAACCCCAAGCTGCGATCAACCCATAAACCCCGCCATTTCAAATTTACTATCAACCTCAGCGAATGTGAATTGGACGACGTTAAATACGAACCAAATCGGTTATCAAATTCAGTATGCACAGGGCAACTCAGGTGCAAGTTCAGGTACTGTTGTCAATTCTTCAACAAAGCCTGCAACGCTCACAGGTTTGACACCAAATACGACCTATTCAGTTCGCGTTCGCGATATCTGTTCTGCAGGTGATACTTCCGTTTGGTCGTCTTATACAACGTTCATCACGCAGTGTTCATTCGCCACAGCCCCATTTACGGAGAATTTTGATGGTACGAGCTGGGATCCTGCTTCAACTTGGAATGTTCAAGGAGATTTAGACCAATGCTGGCTTGATCAGGGATCTGCTACGCAGTTTTGGACACCGGGTCCTCCTGCATTCAACTGGACGCAGACGGGACCCGCAGGGGATCACACGACAGGCTCGGGCCAATACATGATGAATCAGGTGACGACCACCTTTGTTAGTGGAACCAACCCTCGATTGATTTCGCCGTGGATTGATTTAGATACGTTGGTAGCACCTGAGCTAAGCTTCTATTATCACGGTTTTGGAACGAGTATGGGTGATTTTGACCTTTATGTTCAAAAACTCGGTGGAACGTGGTCGGCACTCTGGGATACTTCGGGGTCGACTCACAGCTCTCAAAATGCTGCGTGGACTGAAAAAATTATTGCTTTAGGGACATCATATGCAGGCGATACAGTACGTATTCGTTTTGATTATACGAATACCCAAAGTTCATTTTACACACAGTTCGCAATTGACGATGTGAAGATTAATGAGGAACCGAGCTGTCCAAAGCCTGCTAATACAGCAGTGACGGCTGTCGGTGTAATGGCAGCTCAACTAGATTGGACGGCCGGCGGAGCATCAAATTTTCAATTACGGTACCGTGAGGTTGGGACTAACGCTTGGAGTTGGACTACGGCAAATACCTCAGCCAAAGGCATAGGTATGCTATCCGCACAAACCACCTACGAATGGCAAGTTCGCGATTCATGTGGTACTAACGATGTCAGCGGATGGCGTGATGGTCCTAGGTTTAGAACAAACTGCACTTTTTACACTGCACCTTTTGTTGAGCAATTTTCCAATACCACTAAATGGATAGGACCAGCATGGCCTGATCAAAACGGTGAAATAGACGATTGTTGGTTCCGTTCTGATACCTTAGATTACTTCTGGACTGGGGGAGGAACAACAGCACATTATTTTGGTACCGGACCTTCCGGAGATCATACCTCTGGTACGGGTGGTTATGCTTTTGCGAGAAGTGCGACTCCGTTCAGTAATACGGCCGATACAGAATTCCGGACTCCGCTCATTGATTTAGATACGTTGCAGAGCCCTGAATTGACCTTTTGGTACCATATGTACGGCGCAGCCATTGATAAATTAAGAATTTATATCAAACCCATAGGACAGCCAGTTGCTTTGTTGAAGACCATTAATGGCCAGCAGCAAACCAGTGCGAATGCGTCATGGATGAAAGAAACGCTTAGTCTCTCAGCGTATGAAAACGATACGGTACAAATCATCTTCAAGGCATGGCGGGACGGAACGGGTTCCTTTACGGCATATCAGGCCGCTACATCAATCGATGATATTAAAATTGATGAGCCTACCACTTGTTCAATCTCTAATATCTCAGCAAATAATATCACGTACAATTCTGCGGATATTACGTGGTCAGGTACGGCCAGTTCGTCTGCGCTAGAATACGATATTCAAGGATTCACTTTAGGTACGGGAACACGTGTGGCCGCAGCTAATCGAGCCTATTCTATTGGAAGTCTTCAGCCTTCAACCACCTATACTGTGTGGGTGCAGGATACCTGTACTTCTTCTTTGGTGAGCCTTTGGGACAGTGTATCGTTTACGACATTACCCTGTCCTCCAATAATTGCAACAGGTTCAGTTACGCTGAATGGCACGGTTATATCAGGAACCTCGTCAACTGTAGCAGCAGATTCTACAGTATGGTTCTGGGGGGATGGTACCCAAGATACCGGGTCGACTACACAACATACATACACCAGCATCTTCGGTAGCATGAATGTGTACCAAGTCGTTTATAGTTCATGCGGGAGTGTTGATTCATTAGTGCACGCAATCACTGTATGTGATACCATGTCGATAATCACTGCAAACGCAGTCAATGGGTTAACTGTAGATTTTAATACAACAGGTTCTCAGGGTACCGGTTTGACATTTGATTGGTCCTTCGGTGATGGTGGGGGAGCTTCAGCAAATTCAGCACCTTCACATACTTACGCTAGTACAGGAACTTACATCGTAACACTTACGGCTTACAGCCTTTGTGGAGATAGCATTGTAGTTTACGATACGGTTGAGGTATGTACACCAGTGAATTTGATGTTCACCGAATCCGCATCTGGTAGCACATTTAATTTTACTGCAACACCGGCAAACTTGACCAGTTACAATTGGGATTTCGGTGACGGTTCAGCCGGAACAGGTCTTTCTGTGAGCAACACGTATTCGACAAACGGTACGTATACTGTAGTCTTAACAGCTACAGATAGCTGTGGGACTGAGCATACCTATTCAAAGGACGTTGCTACTTGTGATCCACCAATGGGGAACTTTAATTTCAATATTGTATCCACTAGTTCCAATGGTATGACAGTGGATTTCTTTGCTTCTTCCACGGGCGCGACACAATTCCACTGGTTTTGGGGTGATGGTACTAACGACAAAGGCAACTCACCGAATGCGCAGCACACCTATGGCGTTATTTCATTGCAGTATACCGTGCGGTTGTTGTTGATCAATGATTGTGGTGATACCACTGTAATTACCCACAGCCTGACGGAGGTGGGAATGAACGAATATTCAACGGCTTTAGACGTTTATCCAAACCCAACCCAAGGCTATGTTCAACTGGAGTTTAGTGCTGCAGTATCTGGTGAAATTGAACTTTTTAATGCCGCCGGACTCAAAGTAGTCCATGAAACAATAACTGAGGCGAATGAATTCAGATTGGATCTGCAGTCTTTACCGTCAGGCAGCTATGAGATTAGAATATATAGTGCAGAAGATTTGTGGCGAAGACGCATACTTAAACTCTAAGTATTTACTAGCGTAGTGTCTTATATTTGCTTGAACGTATCAAGCGAACGTATCACATTATGAAACCGATAACCAAAATATTGGTCGCGAATCGCGGCGAAATAGCCTTGCGTGTTATGCGCAGTGCCCGAGAAATGGGCATAAAAACTGTAGCTGTTTATTCTGAAGTGGATCGAAGAGCACCGCATGTGCTTTTTGCCGATGAGGCCGTCTGTTTAGGACCGGCACCCTCTTCTGAAAGCTACCTTAAAGGCGATAAAATTATTGCATTTGCAAAAGAACTAAAGGTAGATGCCATTCACCCTGGTTATGGATTCTTAAGCGAAAATGCAGCATTTGCAGCAGCTGTTGCAGCAGCTAATATCACTTTTATTGGGCCAAGAGAACACGCTATTAAGGTAATGGGTGATAAACTGAGTGCGAAAGCTGCTGTAGAGGACTTTGATGTTCCTTTAGTTCCAGGTTCCGATGGAGAGGTTACGGATGTAGAAGCGGCGAAGAAATTAGCTACGGATATCGGTTTTCCGGTAATGATTAAGGCGAGTGCTGGCGGCGGCGGTAAAGGAATGCGTATTGTACACGAGGTTGCCGATTTTGAAAACCAAATGCAACGTGCAGTCAGTGAGGCCACAAACAGCTTTGGTAATGGAGCTGTATTTGTTGAAAAATACGTCCAAAACCCACGTCATATTGAAATTCAGGTTCTCGCAGATGAGCACGGAAACGTTGTGCACCTGTTTGAAAGAGAATGTTCCATTCAACGAAGACATCAAAAAGTCATTGAAGAAGCACCTTCTGTTGTGCTTACTCCGGAGCTAAGAGCCGCAATGGGTGAGGCTGCAGTGAATGTAGCCAAAGCTTGTGATTATCGTGGCGCGGGAACTGTTGAGTTTATTTTCGAACCGGGTGGTAAATTCTATTTCTTAGAAATGAATACCCGTCTTCAAGTGGAGCATCCGGTGACGGAGCAGATAACCGGAATAGATTTAGTAAAAGCGCAAATTCAAATCGCACGAGGTGAAGTATTGCCCTTCAAACAAGAAGATTTAAAGATTCAGGGACACGCCATCGAGGTACGGGTTTATGCAGAGGATGCTGCGGCGAATTTCATGCCAGGTACTGGAACTTTACGAGAATACCGCAGGCCGCAGGGATTAGGAGTTCGAGTAGATGACGGACTGGAGCAAGGTATGGAGGTGAGTATTTACTACGATCCTATGATTGCTAAACTTATCACCTTTGGGGCTGACCGCGCGGAGGCGATTGCCAGAATGAAACGTGCTATGAGTGAATACAGAATCAGTGGCGTTCAAACGACCCTGGATTTTGCCCAATTTGTCATGGCTCACGAGGCATTCGTTAGCGGAGATTTCGATACACATTTTGTGGCCAATTACTATACACCGGAGGCTTTAGATAAAAGCAATCAAGAATTGGAAGCCGTCGGAGCGATGGCATTGAGTAATCTTCTACAAGCTCAGAAAGAAACACAACATACGAACACATCAAATGGCCAAAGCCGCTGGAAGCAAAATAGGAGTTAAGGTTCTACTTGCGTTCTTCTGCAGCCTAATGATGCATGGGCAACAGATAGATACGTTAAGTATGTCTGCAGCGTCTAATGGTCCTTTATTAGGTCAATTAGTCGTTGATGGTGATACCGTCCCGTGGTCAGTATTAGATGAGATGCTATTTGTAGCAAAACCTACATTGAATGACTTCCAAGCCCGCCGTAACTACTATATTCTGATGAAGAAGGTGGGCAGGGTGTATCCTTATGTTCGTGAGGCGGCTTTGCGTATGGATTCTGTCAATCTCCAGCTGGAAGGAATAGATCGTAGACGGCAACGAAGAAAATATACGAAGTCTTACCAGAAATATCTAGAAGAGCGTTTTGAGCCTGAGTTAAGAAAGCTAACACGGAGTGAGGGACAGATTTTAAGTAAGTTGATTTACCGGGAGACGCATACGAGTGTGTATGAAATCATAAAAACCTACAGAAACGTGTTATCTGCTAGGTTTTGGTCGATGACTGCGTGGTGGTACGATATCGATTTAAAGCGTCCGTATGATCCAGAAAACGATGCGGAAGACCGATTAATAGAGAATATCTTGTTACGAAAATTCATCTCCGGAGAGTTGATTCCGGCAAGAACAGATGAACGTAATGTTTATCAACGTTAATATCTATGGAAGCGTTTTCTTAAATTAAGCCACGAAAAACGTATTCCAACAGTGAAAATAACCGAAGCTTTACGCATATTAGAATTGGACACCTTGCCGAAAGACGAGCAAGAGGTATCAGTTGCGTATAAAAGGTTAGCGAAGAAACACCACCCAGATTCTGGAGGAACCGAAGAGGCTTTTCAGCAGTTAGGAGCTGCTGTAGAGTACGTATTAAGGGCATTGGCACTAGTGGATGCCACTGTTGAAAGAGGTAAACGACGTTCTAAAGAAGCAGATGCGTTAGCAGAGAAACGTGCCATAATGCGCGCTGAGATGCTAAAGCGTCGGGCAGAAGAGGATCGCAAACGAAATATTCAAGCTACTTGGGGTATTAGCGTTATTCTAGTACTCATTGTTTTATCGGGTATTGGCATGTTGATTCAGCCTCGTTTTATTCATTGGATGGTTGAAAAGGAGCGAGTGGAACGCATGGCCACAGTGATCGGTACAGGACCTGACCGTAGCTATACGATTAGCTGGAACTATCAAGGTCAAACCTATACGGAGATGTTGAATGGTAGATTTATTGACGGTAAATGGCTGGTGGGGCCTGCTGGAATGCCTATGATCAAAGGAGGGAAATATATTGTGTCCTTCAACGCGAGAAACCCGGATTACTTTGAATTAAAAGACAAATACATTGACCCCGAAACGGCTGATCGCTATTTCTCGCTCGTTAAATATCCGCTCGCGGCAGCATTGGACTTACCGGATACTGATCCAGATGTGGTTTGCATCTATTGGTCGGTTTTGGATCAGTTTGGTGTAGATGGCGTTGCTCATCTATTTTTCGGGGCTTTGCCGATGCGGAAGAATTGGAAGCACAACGAACGAAGTTTTCAGGCTTTAAAAAAATCCGAGCCCTTTCAAAAGCTGTACAGAAGTTGTTTGGGAATAGAGTAGAAGATCGCTCAGAAGCCAATACATTTGTAGTCTAGATTATCAATACGAGTTCTATGAAACCCTCATTAGCGAAAGGCACCAGAGATTTTTCAGCGGCGGAAGTGCAGAAGCGCCAATACATCATGAATGTTTTACGCGAGCAGTTTGAATTGCGCGGCTACGATCCTATAGAAACGCCTTCTTTTGAAAATATAGAAACGCTAACCGGAAAATATGGTGAAGAAGGGGACCGATTGATTTTTAAAATTCTCCGCTCCGGCGATTTTACATCCAAGATTGATGAAGGATTATGGGCTGATAAAAACCCAAAAGCACTTACGTCAAAAGTTGCCGATAAGGCATTGCGCTACGATTTAACTGTCCCTTTTGCTCGGTATGTTGTACAGCACCAAAATGAATTAGCCTTTCCGTTTAAGCGCTACCAGATGCAGCCGGTTTGGCGTGCTGACCGTCCTCAGAAGGGCCGTTTTCGTGAGTTTTACCAGTGCGATGCAGATGTTGTGGGGTCAGACAGTTTATGGCAAGAAGTAGAATTGATCCAATTGTATGATGCGTCGTTCACCAAACTAGGTCTTTCCACGACTATTAAAGTGAACAACCGCAAGATTCTAGCAGGAATGGCTGAGGTACTGGGAATCAATGATTCATTTATCGCATTTACGGTAGCGGTCGATAAGTTAGATAAAGTAGGAGAAGAAGGTGTTTTAAAAGAAATGCGTTCCCAGGCTTTACCTGAAAGTGCGGTTACCACCTTTGGGCAGTGGCTGGCAGAAGGCTTAACACTTGAACGTTTGACCGGTCTATTGGCTGGAAGTTCTGAAGGAAGATTAGGGTTGGATGAGATGAATTTTGTCTTATCTCAGGCCAAACCCGGATTGAATAGTGCGGAATTGGTTTTCGACTTTACCCTTGCTCGTGGATTAAACTACTATACCGGCACTATTTTCGAAGTTGCCGCTAATGGAGTTTCGATGGGTAGTATCGGTGGCGGTGGACGCTATGCAGATCTGACCAGTATTTTCGGAATGAAGAATACATCTGGTGTTGGGATTAGCTTTGGTTTAGACCGAATTTATCTTTGCTTGGAAGAATTAGACTTATTCCCTACGACGGTTGCAAATGCTGCTGCGGTATTGTTTGCAAACTTCGGCGCAGAAGAGAGTGTGATTGCCTACCGATGGGTTGCTAAACTTGTAGCTTCAGGTATTCGTGCGGAACTGTATCCTGACGCTTCGAAACTCAAAAAGCAGTTTGATTTTGCCGATAAAAAAGGCATTGGTTACCTCGCATTAGTGGGTACGAATGAAATGTCAGCCTCGGCAATTCCCGTGAAAAATCTCGCTACTGGGGAGCAAATCACAGTTGACTTCAAAGGAATTTGTGCTTTAATTAAAGGTGCTTAGATACGAGCAATCCGTTCCCATAGAGCGGGATCGTTATGCTCTGGTTTCATAAGTACACTGCGCACTACAGTTAGACTGGAGACATCCCATTCCATCTCCCACGGACAGTTTTGTTGCGACAAGCTGAATAGGGCGAGATGAATGTTTTCTTCTGCTTTTTGCTCAAAGAACATTCGATTTTTAGCACTTATTTCTGAAGCTTTCAGTCCAGATAAGCTGAATACGCAAATATCTAATTCAGGTTCTAGTACCCACCATCCCTGTGCAATTAAAGTATTTTTCAGTCCCTGTGCTGCTTCGAGACTTTCATTCAAACGCTGTGCAAAATTCCCAGAACGCACGTAGGGAAATTTCTGTTGTGTTGCCCAAAGCGCAGCTGCAGCTGCGCCTGCACGTGAACATTCGAGTGTGATTTCACCCAGGTGTAACTGGTCGGAGGTAAAATAAGTGTACGGACTATCGTGTTTGTAAAAGCGACCTTCTTCAGGGTTTTTAAATAGCACTGCACCGCATCCGTAGGGCTGCAGACCGTGCTTGTGCGGATCGATCACGATAGAATCGGCCGAATCCATTGCTGTAAAATGACGTTGCGCCTCTTTTGAAAGGTCGGCAAGTGTAAAGTATCCTCCGTAGGCTGCGTCAACGTGGATACGTGCGCCATACGCTCTTGCTGTGGGTAGTATATCTGCAAGAGGGTCTACAGCACCCATGCCGGTTGTTCCAAGCGTCGCCACGATGGTCGCTTTTATCCCTTTACTTTGCAGTTTCTCTAAAACATCTCTTAGTATGAGAAGATTCATGGCGCCATTTTCAGTGGAAGAAATGGCTTGAAAAGGAATCCCCAGTACTTCACTCATTCTACTGTGCGTGTAGTGGGCATGTTCATTCGCTAAAACGATTGTATTTGTATTGGATTGACGTGCAACCCAGAGTGCTTCGAGGTTTGCCGTTGTTCCTCCGGAAGTCAAATGGCCCAATGGTTTTGAATAGCCCACCATACTCCCAAGTGCGCCGATCGTCTCGAGTTCTAAGGCTGAGGTTGCGCGTCCACCGTCGAGAGCATGATTGTTAGGATTGATAAAGCTGGTCATCCAATGTGCCGCCTGTGCGAGCGGTAGTGGCGGCTTGATCATCTGGCCTGCGTAATCTGGGCTGTGGTAAGGATAGTTATCCTGAAGCTTTTTGGCCAATTTCTTTAATACGGCTTCATCTTCAGCGTCTAAGGGTAATTGAGGAAATTCTAGATTCAATAAAGGTGTCCAATCCATAACGGAAAAGTACATTAATTCAACCACGTATTCACATAGCTATTTTCAGGATCGTAGCGTTCAAGCTGCATTTTCGTGTTGAACTTCCTGAAGGGTCGAGGGTCGTTTCCACGTCCGGCGATATAAAGCCAATTCCCGTAGTTTGAGGCAGGGTCGAAATCAATTAATTGGCTCTCAAACCAAGCCGCTCCGCAGCGCCAATCCAATCCCATATCATGAATGAGAAAGGAAGCTACGTTTTGGCGGCCTCTATTGCTCATAAATCCGGTAGTTAGTAACTCTTTCATATTGGCATCGACTAACGGATCACCAGTCTCACCGTTTTTCCATTGCTCGTACTTCCGGTTATTGAAGTGCGGCTTCCATGGCTTTTCAGGTTGGAGTCCTGTTGGCATAAAGAGCAGTTTACCTGCATTGTAAGCCGTCCATTGGAAAAATTCTCTCCAAAGTAGTTCGATAAAGAGCCAGTAAGTGCTGTCGTTGCTGGTGATACGTTCCTCGAATTGGTCCAATTCGTCCATTACCTGCGCTGCACTGATACAACCAATGGCCAGGAAGGGTGAAAACTTTGAACTAAAAGACCTGCCCAACATGCCGTTCCGAGTTTCCTTATACACCTGGACGGCTTGTTCGCCTTCCCAGAAATAGTCTTCTAGCGCACGCCAGGCCTCGCGGACACCTCCTCGATAGGGAAATGCTGTACGGTCATCGGGTGCCGGAGTACTTACTTCCCAGCGCCCCTGCAAGGGATAGAACTCGCTAACATCAGTGGGAGAGATATTAGGCTCTTCCCAGGCTTTTCTTGGCGCTGCATACTTTTCTAATTTTCTTCGGAATGGAGAAAATACCTGAGGCATGTTTTCTAAACTAAAAGGAAAATCATCCGGTTGGTACAATGTACGCTCAAGGAAAAATTCAACTTCTATGCCTTCGCTTTTACCCCAAAGATTCAGCTGCAATTGCTCATGCACTTCGTATGCCGCCAATTCCTTTGGCGCATAAATAGCGCTGGTATTGAATGTTCCGGCCAACTCCTTCAATGTTGTAACGGGATCGCCTTCTAGCAACAAAAGATCGCTTCCATACTCACGTAATTTTTCCCGTAAATCCATGGCTGCATCGTGTAAGAATTGTTCTCGCCAAGGACCTATTGTAGGATTGCCCCAAGAATCGATTTGATCTGCGGTGGGTATAAAATATACAGGAATGACCGTTTTATACTTGTTGTAGGCTTGAAGCACGGGGGCGTTGTCGCCTAGCCTTAGATTATTACGAAACCAAAGAATGCAAGTACTCATGTTATAATGCGTTGATATTGTCTAATAGGGATTGCGCTTTTTCGCGAATTCCAGCTTTCACAGTGATATTCATTTTATCGTAGGTGCGGTATACCATACCCAGGCGAAAGTTCGATTGAAGTTTATCGCGCTGGCTATCGAAGAAATTCCAGTACAATGCATTGAAAGGACAACTGTCATCGTCTGTTTTTGTCTTCGGGTTGTAGTGGCATTGGTCGCAGTAATCACCCATCTTCTTCATATAATTTGCGGAAGAAACATAGGGTTTTGTGGCAATCCAACCACCATCAGCATACTGACTCATGCCGCGGGTATTCGTGATTTCTACCCATTCAAATGCATCTATGTAGATACCGAGGTACCATAAATCCACCTCATCTGGATCAATTCCTGCTAAAAGCGCAAAATTACCGGTTACCATGAGTCTTTGAATGTGATGCGCATAACCGTGATTCAGGCTTTGCCCAATGGTATGGGATAAACATTTCATTTTCGTTTCCCCGTTCCAAAACCACTGCGGCAGTTTCCTGTCAAATTCAAAGAAATTTTCCGATGCAAATTCCGGCATACGATGCCAATAGACACAGCGCATAAACTCACGCCATCCCAGTATTTGTCTTATAAATCCTTCGACTGCATTTAATGGAACCTCAGGATTCGTGCGGTAAAAGGTCTCAACGCGCTGACATACCTCGAGCGGCTGTATCATTTTAGTATTTAAAGCAAAAGAAATCCGGCTGTGGTATAACGACCAACTTTTCGTTGTCAACGCGTCTTGATAGTCGCCAAAAGAGTGTAAGCCGTATTGAAGCCAATGGTCGAAAATTTCCCAAGCCTGTGCTGGTGTTGTGGGCCAATAGAAATGCATGGGGTCTTCCAACTTACCTATGGTAGGAAGCTTTGCCGCCATGGCATCTGCGAACTCTTTACTTACATCTGTGCTAGGTAAGAATGGAGGAGGAGGAAGATGGTCTTTTGGAAGTTTCTTTCGGTTTTGAGCGTCGTAATTCCATTTCCCACCGACGGGCTGTTTTCCATCCATTAGGAGACCCGTTCTCTTGCGTAGGGCACGATAGAACGTCTCCATCAAGAAGGTCTTTTTTCCTTTGAAGAGCCTCTGAAATTCATCACTTGAGCTTATAAAATGCTCACTTGAATACCAAGAAATCTCGAACCCCTCGTCTTGTAATTTTTCTAAATCTTCACGCAATCGCCATTCGTCAGGTTCTTGCAGTTCAATATGTTTAATCCCTTTTTTTTGCGCCAACTCCGCTAGTATGGTACGAAGATTAGGTTCAGATCCGTCGAGGATACTGTGGTAGTAAAAATGGTGCCCCGACGATTGTAACGATTGAGCGAATTGACGCATCGCAGAAAATATACCCGTCACTTTCTGAATATGATGAGGTGCATAACTGCCTTCTTCCCGCGATTCTATCATCACGTATGTGATATGATTATCCACCGTTGAAAACCAGGAATGTTGTGCATTGAGCTGATCGCCCAGAATAAGTCGTAAGGTATTGCCCATCGGTAGAGTTAACGTGGGCTGGAAAAAAAAGTTTAGACAAAAAAAAGGAGCCAATTTCTTGGCTCCGTACCCCTAACCTAATTCAAAGTTGCCTTTGAATAGTGTGAATATAGAATAACTAATTGTATTCCAAGGAGATGAAGGGTAAATTAAGGTAAAATACTTTTAGGTTTCGATTTAGACTAAGTATTAAGTCTTAATGATTATAAATACACTTTGAATGAGCGAACGACTTCTTCAAGGCATTTTTCGCGCTCTAAGTCGAATGAATCTGTAGGACAAGGCATTTGTAGTTCTAGCAAAAGTCCATTACTCATACTATCACGCATGATTACCGTATGTCCTATGATGTAATCTTCCGGATCCTGCTGATAGCGGCCGTAGGCGATAAACCACTTATCTAAAGTGTCATTTTTATCGGTTACCCAGCTGTCTCGCTTTGCTTTTTGCAAATCCATCATTATTTGAGCCGTACGTTGTTCAGCAACCGAAACAAACGCACCTTGCCGCTTGAAAGGATGTACCTTAAGTAGTACGCTGCCGGTACTATCATCATTGTATCGGGCCACTTCGTAATAATTGAAGTTTTGCTTACCAAATTCAGGCATTCGAACAAGATAGTCATAGCTCAAGTTGAAGCTAAAATCTATTGGAGGAAGTGCATAGTACTGCGCTTGCTCGAAGTTAAAGGTGTACCTAGCATCAAGCGCACAGGTATTTTCTTTTGAAGAACTGCAGCCTAGCAATACGGCTGCAACCAATATTGCAATTATCTTCGCTTTCATAATGTCATCTCAATTTACATATTCACTGCTTCCGCATGAGGATACCGGCGTCCCTTCAAAAGTAATGAAGGACCTATTAGCCGGAGGAACTTTTCTGGAATCAATTGCGAAGACACCCTATGAATGGAGCTCGTTCGCAATTCAAGCAGCGGCCCAGGCTAACTATTCCTCAAAAACACGAGAAACTGTTGCCGATGTATTCGCTCTTCAAAATCCAAATTTAAGCGCCTCTGAAGAAAATTCGCTTAGTGCATTTCGTAAAGGTGCGCTTACCATAACGACGGGGCATCAACTGATGATCTGTGGTGGTACAGTCTTTTTTGAAGCGAAAGTCTTAGGTGCTGTTGCACTTGCAAAAGCTGCAGCCCTAGAGCTTGGAGTTGATGTGGTTCCCATATTTTGGATGGCCTCTGAAGACCATGATTTCGAAGAGATCTCCTCTTTTCGAATAGGTGAGTATCAATTTAAATGGAGGCAGCCCGATGCTAAAGGTCCGGTAGGATTGTTACCTACGGACGGTTTAGCAGACCAATTAGAATCTTGGCTCGAGAACGTACCGCTTAACGAGGCGCAGAAAGAACTCTTACAGCCTCGACTGCAAGCATATAAAGAATGCCAAAATCTGGCTGAAGCGACCCGACAGTGGGTGCGCGAATGGGCTGATGGATGTGGATTATTGGTACTGGATGGTCAAGATCCATCATTAAAAGCTGCTGCTGATCCGCTTTGGCGCGAAGAAATGAAGGGTGTTTATTCAAAGTTGATTCAGGAACAAACCGAGGCATTAGTAGATCATGGTTACAAGGCTCAGGTATTCCCGCGAGAAGTTAATCTCTTTGATTTGCGGGATGGGGACCGCCAACGATTTGAACAAGCGGACCATCAGTGTCCGTCGCACCATATTAGCCCAAACGCCTTGATGCGCCCTTTGTACCAAGAGTTTTTATTACCAAATCTTGCTTATGTAGGTGGGGGAGGTGAGCTTGCGTATTGGCTGCAACTCGGGGAAGCTTTCAAAAAAATAGATCGACCCATGCCGGTGCTTTATCTCAGAGATAGTCTCTTTGTACAAAGCGCGAAACTGCAACGAGCGCTTGATAAAATTGGACAGCCGCTATCGGCTCTTTTGTCAAATTCTGCTGAGCATTTAAAAAAGCAATTCATTTCGGATAGTGTTTCATTGCAAGCAGAAGGAGAATCCTTACAGCTGCCTCTTGAGTCGGCGATCGAAGCATGGAATACAGCATTGAAAGCAGCCTATCCCGAGCTAAAACAACATGCTGACGCGTTGCGAGTGAAGATGGCTAGATTGGCTCAAAGAACGGCAGAAACAAGGTACAGAGCTCAAAAACGGCGACATTCGGAAGCAATGGCTGCGATTGATACGGCATATGCGTCTGTTTACCCAGAAGGTACATTTTGGGAGCGCAAAGCTTCTTATTTAGACCTAGTAGGAATTTTAGGAGTAGATCCTCGCGACGAAATCGTTGAAAACATGTCAACAATAAAGGCAGGAACATGGGTGCTGAGCAGCAAAAAATAGTGGTATTTTTGCAGAATGCAAGAAACCATTTTGATCCTCGACTTCGGTTCACAATACACGCAACTCATAGCGCGTAGGGTTCGTGAACTCAATGTTTATTGTGAAATTCATCCCTTTAACAATCCACCGGAGTTAACACCGGACGTGAAAGGTGTTATTCTAAGCGGTTCGCCTTACAGCACATTGCAGGAGGATGCCCCTCAATTCGATTTGACTGGAATTAAAGGTAACGTTCCACTTCTAGGTGTATGTTACGGCGCCCAGTACATGGCCCTAACTTCTGGGGGTAGCGTGGAGCCAAGTAAAATTAGGGAATACGGACGTGCGAACCTCAGTTCAGTATCTTCGTCAGATACGCTGTTTGAGGGGATTGAAGTGGGATCTCAAGTATGGATGAGCCACGGTGATACGATCACGGAGCTTCCGACAGGTTTCGAAATAGTTGCATCAACCCATGATGTTCAAGTTGCTGGTTATAAAATAGATGGTGAAGCCACCTACGGGATTCAATTCCATCCTGAAGTTTATCACAGTACAGACGGTACCCAGTTACTAAAGAATTTTCTATACGATATCGTTGGGGTAGTGGGCGACTGGACACCTGCTCATTTTGTTGATGAAACGGTTGCCGCTCTGAAAGACCAACTGGGCAATGATAAGGTCGTTCTAGGTTTGAGCGGTGGCGTGGATAGTTCAGTTGCTGCCATGTTATTGCACAAGGCAATAGGGAAGAACTTGTATTGCATCTTCGTCAATAACGGTTTATTGCGTAAGAATGAATTTACAGATGTACTCAAGCAGTACGAAGGAATGGGTTTAAATGTAAAAGGTGTGGACGCATCGAACCAATTCCTTTCTGCACTTGCAGGAATAGATGAACCGGAAGCGAAGCGCAAAGCGATAGGCCGAGTATTTATTGAGGTATTTGACCAAGAGGCACATCTAATAGAGGATGTCACATGGTTGGCACAGGGGACAATCTATCCAGATATCATTGAGAGTATCAGCGTTAACGGACCTTCTGCAACGATAAAAAGTCATCACAATGTAGGTGGTCTGCCAGATTTCATGAAGCTGAAAGTGGTCGAGCCTTTAAAGACCTTATTTAAGGATGAGGTGCGTCGTGTGGGCGCATCTATGGATATGGCAGCAGATCTATTAGGACGTCATCCATTTCCTGGACCTGGACTAGCTATTCGTATCTTAGGTGATATCACAGCTGAAAAAGTTGCGATTTTACAAGAGGTCGATTATATCTTCATTCAGGGACTAAAGGACGAAGGTCTTTACGATCGAGTTTGGCAAGCGGGCAGTATTTTACTTCCTGTGAATTCTGTGGGAGTAATGGGAGACGAACGTACCTACGAAAAAGTGGTGGCATTACGCGCAGTAGAAAGTACTGATGGCATGACTGCGGACTGGGTGCACCTCCCTTACGAGTTTCTTGCGAAAGTGAGCAATCAAATAATTAATAAGGTTAAGGGGGTGAACCGCGTTGTATATGATATCAGCTCGAAACCACCAGCAACGATCGAATGGGAATAAAACAGTTACTTTTTCTTTGCTTTTTTGCGATTACTTCATCGCTCAGTGCGCAATCGGTCACTGAACATGTCGTAGTAAAGGGGAATACACTGTATTCACTTTCTAAACAGTACGGAATAACAGTAAACGCGCTTCTTGAAGCAAACCCACAAATAGTAGGTACTACGCTGTCGCTTGAAGATGTGCTGATCATACCAATTCCCGAGCGGAAAGATGCTGTACTCGTAAATACAGCTGATTCGGTTGCAATTATTCCAGATACAGCGCACAGCGAAGCCGCGTTTGATATGTATAAAGTGCGACGTGGAGATACACCTGAAGACTTGGCGCAGGAGTGGGGTTTTCCAAATATGGCCTCTTTTTACCGCCTTAATCCTGATGCGCGTACGAATTGGAAACGGGGGTTACGGTTGGTTCGGCCAGTAAATGATATTGCCTTATTTCAAGCCACTGTGGATACGGTCGTAACACAACCGGCTCCAACCTCTGACACAGTATTGGTTATTAAATCCGACAGCGCTAGAACGAGTTTAGAAATACTCGGGATTCTACCCTTTTTTCACATGGACTACATCAATGAAACGGCTCTAGCCAAGCGCAGTCCAGTGGCAATGAGCTTACGCATGGGTATGGAGTTTGCCGCTTCTTTACATAGCGACAGTTCATTTTCAGTTAATATCGAATTCATCGATTCACACAATCAACGCGATTCGTTAAAGAAGGCTTTAGACTCTCTAAATCTCGAACACTACGACCTCATGTTAGGACCGCTTTATTCAAAACGTGTCCAGCAGATCACGGACTTTGGGGTTGCTGGAAAATCGGTGAACTTGATGAGTAAAAGCTCCGCAATTGAAGGATTGGGAGTATACAACTCGGTGGTTTCTGAAGAGAACTTTTATCAAATGCTTCGCGAATTGATTAATGCAAGAGATTCGTTAAACACGAAAAGCATACCGCTGATTGTTACAAAAGAGCTTTCCAATAAATGCAAGATGTTTTACGATGGGTTTAACAACCCGAATAAAAGATTGCTTACCAACGATGATAAATGGTCTTCAAATGAAGCATTGGCCGAGCTAGACAGTGCGCTACATTACGAGCTTATCATTTATGATAATGATCCCGCCTTTATGCTCGACGTACTTCGTAATTTAAGATCAGGGTCGGCGTCATATTCTTTATTTGCTACTGAATACCAGCTTTTCAACAGTGGGATTACCAATGACAATTTTACAAGAGAAGCGGAGGTGATTTGTGCAATGTCGTCTTATTTATCCTACCAAGATCCGAACACTTTGTCGTTCGTTGAAGCCTTTAGAGCGCATTTCGGAATTGAACCCAACCAGTATGCGATCAGAGGTTATGACATTGCCGATTATCACATTCAACGACTCCTATACGGATGTGGTCCTATGCGCGGTATCCTTGTTGGTTTTGATTTTACGCAAGACCAGCAAAATCGATGGGTAGAATTACGTCGGTTTGAGAATTTTGAGTGGAAATTACTTAGGTAGTTTTAGCGAACAAAATTCCATTCCCTTCGTTCTATCATCAATGAATACCCCCTAATCATGCCCTATAACCCAATCAAGGTAGGTGATGCGTTGCCTGCGTTTACACTTTTAGATCAAAACAACCAACCTTTGAGTCCCTCTAATTTTCCGGGGCAGCCATTGGTTCTCTTCTTTTATCCAAAGGACCATACACCTGGTTGTACAGCGCAAGCCTGTGACTTTAGGAATTACGAAAGTGAATTTCAATCCGTTGGCGCACAGGTCATAGGAATAAATGATGCTTCCGTTCTATCACACAAAGGATTTTCAGAAAAATACAATTTGACATACCCTATTCTCAGTGACCCAGGGCACAAGGTGCGAAAGTCCTTCGGCGCACCAGGTCTACTTTTCAATACTGTTGCGAATAGAATCACCTATGTGACGGATGAAAACCACTGCGTAGTTTATATCTTTAAGAGTCTCTTACGTGCAACTGACCACGTAGAAGAAAGTTTGGCTTTTTTAAAATCAGTGGTAAAATGACAACGCTTGAATTTTTCGTGATGTTACTGACCTTCTTTAGTATGGAAGGCGTTGCTTGGGGTGCACATAAGTACTTGATGCATGGATTCTTGTGGTTCTTGCATGATGACCATCATACAAAGACTCCGGGCGCATTGGAAAAGAACGATACATTCTTTCTCATCTTCGCAATACCCTCATGGCTCTGCATCATGCTTGGTCTTATGTACGGCGCTGGTATCAGCGTTGCCATAGGCGCAGGTATTGCGCTTTACGGATTTGCCTATGCTATGGTGCACGAGTTATTTATTCATCAACGTATTCCGATGTTCAAACAAACGAAATCAACGTATCTTGAAGCCATTCGACTGGCCCACAAAATGCACCACAGGCATTTGGGAAAAGAAGATGGGGAGAACTTTGGTATGCTTTGGGTGCATCCCAAATACATTAAACAAGTGCGTAGTTTACGTACTCAATCGTAATACGTTAGTGTTAGAAACTAAATGGCTATATCTGTTGCTAAATCTAGGCACGCTAAGCGTTCCCTTCCTGCGCAGCTTTGAGCCTAGAATTGCCTACTATAAATCCTTCGGTTCCCTTGCGAAAGCCATGCTCATCGTTAGTGGTTTCTTCATAGTTTGGGACATATGGTTTACGGAATTAGGTGTGTGGGGTTTTACCCCGGCATATTTAAGTGGTATATACTTATTCGGTTTACCTCTTGGTGAGTACCTCTTTTTTATTACCGTTCCTTTCTCATGTGTTTTCATTTACAAGTGCTTGGAGCTGTTTTTTCCAAAGGGAATAATCACTCAGAAACTGGCTGGTAAAATCTCTCAATTACTCATTCCATTCTCATTGGCTGTAGGGATTATTTCTTACGATAAGTACTACACTGCGTCCACTTTTATTTTGTTGGGTATTGCTTTAATCTATGTAAGCTGGATTGCAAAATGCAGCTGGTTGCCTCGTTTTTATGAATGCTATCCGCTCGCTTTAATCCCATTTTTTATTAAAAACGGGATTCTAACAGGCTCATTTTTAGAGACGCAGGTGGTGTGGTACAACAATAGTGAGAACCTAGGTATTCGATTAGGTACTATACCTTTTGAAGATATCTTCTATGGGATGCTACTGATTTTAGGGACCCTATATTTTTATGAAAAATTTGAGGGGACCCGCCAGAGTCATCTTTGATAAATTTCATTTTTAACGATTTAGGTGAAGAGTCAAAGATTTATCTTTAGCTCAAAATCTAACCGTAGCACGCACCATGGAGGTTCTCTTTAGCCCAGAAGGATTATTGTCATTACTTACCTTGACTTTTTTAGAAATCGTTCTGGGAATAGATAATATCATATTTATTTCCTTGATTTCTAATGATCTGGAATCTGCACAACAACCGCTCGCCAGACGACTAGGTTTAGGACTCGCGCTTGGCTTTCGAGTATTGATGTTATTCGGAATAACATGGCTCATCGGGTTAACTGCACCAATTTTTAGTTTAGGCGATCATCCTGTATCTGGTAGAGATGCAATTCTCTTTATTGGAGGTGTGTTTTTGTTGGCGAAGTCTTCTTCAGAGATTGTAAAGAAAACAGAAGGAAAGGGCCATGGTGTAGATGGAAAGAAGCCAAAGTCTCTACTGGGTGTGATTATTCAAATAGGTCTGCTCGACATTGTTTTTAGTTTTGATAGCGTTTTGACAGCTATCGGGATGACCCATGAATTGGTTATTATGATCATTGCTGTGATCATTTCAATGGTCATTATGTTAGTTTTTGCGAAACCTATCGCAGAATTTATTGAGCGCCACATGAGTCTGCAAATCCTTGCATTGGCCTTTCTAATTATGATAGGGACAGTTCTGATTGCGGAGAGCGCTCACATAGAAATACCGAAGCCGTATGTGTATAGTTCTGTAGGGTTTGCGCTCGTCGTTCAACTTCTGAGCATTCGGGCAGCTGAGCGAAATAAGAAGTGATTATTGGAATCGGCCCACGAGTCTGAAGTAGTCCTTAAGAACTTCAAAATTTGCTTTTTCATTCCCTTGTGTGCCATAAAGCAGCAAGGAATCTTGTCCTTGGACAATGAATGCTCGGTGGTAGTCAAAGGCGTTTTGAAAGAGTAGCGCGGCAAATTGGTAGTGCTGTTCAAAATCCATTTTATCGAGGTAGATTTTCACTACGTTGGTATCTACGTGAACGGTTACAGAGTCTCGAAAAAATTTTCTAGCGCTCGGTTCTGCAACAATATAGGCTTGATCTGCACGCCAATTATTAACGATTGAAAAGTTTAGAAATGCTACTGTTGTATCTCTCAGGCATTTTAAGGATCGGTGCGTTTTGAATCCTTGAGCGGTAAGCTCTGCTCTTTCATCTGTGCGGTATTTATAGATACGCGTATTATTAAAGAAAATCTCATCACTTTCTAGGACGGAATAATCTGCAGGTGCCCGCCAATCTATAAGTTTGTGTTCGTAAGGCCATACAACGCTGAGCAATACGATTGCACCTATAAAGGCCAGGGCATAGGTATAAAGTTTCTTTTCCACGAAAAAACAACAATATCAGTCCGGGCTTGTTTACTGAATACCCTAAAGAAAATAACCCATGTCTACATCTTCTAGTACTGTCGCAGTTGTTGGAGCAGGAATTGCAGGACTTAGTGCAGCAATTCGCTTGGCAGTCGCGGGCAAGAAGGTTATTGTGTTTGAACAAAATTCGTACACCGGCGGAAAAGTAACTGCCTTTGAAAAGAAGGGTTTTCGTTTCGATATGGGACCTTCTTTATTCACCCTTCCGCATTTAGTGGATGATTTGTTCGAATTAGCGGGAAAAAATCCTCGTGAGTATTTCAACTACCATACACATGATGAAGTGTGTCGCTATTTATGGGACGATGGAACGAAACTTACGATGTATCCTTCCGTAGAGAAAAACGAAGCTGCAGTGGCATCGGTTTTTGGCGCTTCTGAAGCTAGGCAATTGCGTGATTATTTCGAAAAAGCTAAAAGAAAATACGATTTAACGGCTCCCTTTTTTCTTGAAAAGAGTCTACATCGGGCCAGTACTTTTTTAACACCTGCAGTGGTTAACGTCCTCGCAGCGATTCCAAGCTTGGGTTTATTTTCAACCTTACACGAAGAGAATGAAAAGGCATTTAGTGCTCCGAAATTGGTCCAATTATTCAATAGATACGCCACCTACAATGGTTCATCACCGTATCAAACACCGGGTATCATGCAGATGATAACGCACCTAGAGCACAGTTTGGGTACACATTTTCCAATGGGAGGGATGCACGAAATATCACAAAGTCTAACACGTTTAGCGGTAGACCTGGAGGTGCGTTTTGAACTGGAAACAAGAGTTGAGGAATTTCTCATTGAGAATAAATCTATTACCGGGTTAGTCGCTGGAGGAAAGACTTGGGAGGTTGATCAATTAGTTTGTAACACCGATGTCAAGCACGCCTACAGCTGCCTCATGCCAGAACAGGTGAAGCGTCCTAAAAAGACTCTTGAACAAGAGCCCAGTTCTAGTGCACTCATTTTCTTCTGGGGGATATCTGCCCAATTCCTTGAGCTGGACTTACACAATATTATGTTCAGTGAGGATTACGAAAAGGAATTCAAGAACATTCAGTCCAATGGTCCGTTTTGGGAAGATCCTACCGTATATATACATATTTCGAACAGACTTGAACCTGAAGATGCACCAAAGGATAAGGATTCTTGGTTCGTTATGGTCAACACTCCATATGATCTAGGGCAAGATTGGGACGTGATTGTCCCGCTAGTACGTGAAAAAGTTATAGAACGAATCTCTAAAGTTCTAGGGACATCCATTGAACCGCTTATAGAGATGGAAGAAGTGCTGCGCCCGCAGGACATAGAGCAACGGACTTCGAGCGTTGGAGGCGCACTCTACGGGACCAGCTCGAACGACCGTATGGCCGCATTTTTGCGCCATTCGAATAAAAGTAACTCCGTCAAAGGGTTGTATTTTTGTGGAGGTTCCGCACATCCAGGCGGTGGTGTTCCGCTTTGCTTACTCAGTGGAAAAATCGCGTCGGAATGGCTGATTGAAGATGAATAATATGCTGAAAATCAAAGAATTAATCAAATCCTACGCGGGTTTGATTTTAGTGGTGTTCCATGTGGTAGGCTTGTTTTTACTAGGAGGCGAATGGCGTGGTCAATTGGTTGTTCTTACTCCATTGAACCTATTGCTCCTCGCTGGCTTGTATTTATACGCTTCAAAGCAGCCGACAGTTAAATGGGCTTATTACCTACCTATATTTCTTGGTTTTATCATTGAATTGGTTGGTACTAATACCGGATTTCCTTTTGGTGCCTATTCTTATGGAACAGCCCTGGGTCCAGGAATTATGGGGACGCCCTTCATGATTGGTATTTTGTGGTGGGTATTGATACGTTCGTTTTATGACCTTACCGGGGTCCGATTCAACGCTGTTTGGATACGCAGCATTCTAACCGGATTAGCCATGACTGCAATGGATGTCTTGATTGAGCCGGTTGCTATTGAATTGACCTATTGGCAATGGGATGCGGTCACAGTACCCATGGAGAATTACCTCGCCTGGTTCGTTCTTAGTACACTATTTGCCCGTTTGACAGCATCCGGTGATGTGCGCAATCCCCTGAGTATTTGGGTTATTGTGGTGCTTTCGGTATTCTTTTTTGTTTTAGGATCGTTGTACGCGATGCAGTAAAAATGAAACCCCCGCTAAAAGCGAGGGTTTACCTTTAGAATTAGGCCAGGGTACGGGCCTACCGGTCTTTCAGTTTCTTCAACTCTAGCTCCAGCTCTTCTAGTTTTCGTTCAATAGATTCCTCCATTTCTTCGAGATTATCTTCAATGGATTCCTCTACCTCATCGGCATTGTAGTACTCAATAGTTGAACAGTCGGTACAGGACAAACCTTCGGGCTTCATTTCCCATACGTGCCCTAGCATATCTCCATCGTACATATCTTCAACGTTTCGAATGTCGTACATGATGTTTTCAATACTCTCGTCTAAATAGACTGTCCCACCTATAGGTAAACGTAGCGTTACTTTCAAATCTTGTCCTCTGTACAAAGATTCTTTCGGCACCGTGAAGTATTCGCTTAGTCTTAATGCTTCTCCTTCTTGTGCAGTAGGGTAGTCAAAAGACTGCGCGCGCTGACGAGCTTCTGAATGGTTACGACCACTAGCTGCATGTTTCAATTCAAGACTCGCGGTTGAGGAGCTGGTCGCCTCAATATTGAATCTGACATTTTCAATGTGCAGTAACTCGTCTTCTACATCAAAGAAAAACCCTTGATCGTCTTCAAGGATATCTGCCGTGATGTCAAAACTCATTCCGGATAAAGTGATTTGATCGGTTTCGGTTGAGCGCTCTCTAAAATCTGTAATGAGCGAACCTGCGCTGATGAAAATGAGGATCAATCCAACGATGAAACCGGCAATACCTGAGAAGGAAAGGAGTTTAGAATTGGTCAATTCTCTTCCAAATATTTTAGCAAGGAAAACCACCAATGCAAACAAAGGCAGTAATAGTGTGAGTAATGTACCCACTCGCAATGCGAGCAATCGCCACCCGCTACCAAAGATGGCTTGTGCGCCGTCAAGACCATAGATGTATCCGTTAAGGCTGATGAAGTTGAATCCGTCTAAATTCCACGTGCTACCAAAAATCCCAAGCAACGCAACAATGAGGGTTAAAGCGATAAATGCTCCTACAATGGCCAGCAAGACACCAATACATTTAAAAATGAAGGATAAAATGGATCCGATTCCGTTTACCACAAAAGAAACAAAACTGTTGACTCCCGATTTTATTTTCTCAGAGGAGGTGTAATCTTCAACTTTTGTAAAAAGCTTTTCAATATTATTCAGATTAACTGCCTCTCCGCGCATTTGGAGTTTTTGAGCTGTTGTTTTAGCCTCTGGTATGGCGGCCCAAAGAATGACATAAGTGATGAACCCGATTCCCGTGAAAAAGAGTAATATTAAAAACAGTACTCGAATCCAGACTGGATCGATATCAAAATAGGCACCGATACCGCTGCAAACACCGCCAATCACTTTTTCGTCTGGGTTTCTGAAGAATCGTCGTGTTTCTTTGCTGCTTGATGTTGGTTCTTCATTTTCAGATTCATCTACGAATGCTTCAGGTTGTCCTAAAGTCTCGATGATGAATTCAACATCAGATAGGTCCACAACCTGGCTGCCATTTTCCTTCATGCGTAGGTTGAAGATTTCAGCAATGCGCGCTTCTATATCCGCAATGATTTCTTCGCCGCTTTCTTCTTTACTTAGAGCGGTTTTGACATTGGATAGGTAGGTTTTAAACTTTTCAAAGGCCACTTCATCGAGATGGAAGATGATACCTGCAAGGTTGATGTTTATCGTTTTATTCATGATGGGGTCGAAGTAAGTTGTTCAACGGCATTATTCAGGTTTTCCCAGGTACCTTTTAGTTCGAATAGGAAAGCGCGTCCTTGCGCGCTGAGGCTGTAGTATTTGCGTGGCGGACCAGCATTACTTTCTTCCCAACGATATTCGAGCAGACCTGCATTTTTTAGTCGTGTTAATAATGGGTATAGGGTTCCTTCTACAACGATGAGCTCAGCACCTTTTAGCCGCTCAATAATGTCTGAGGCGTAGGCGTCACCCTTACTGAGTATGCCAAGAATGCAATATTCTAAGACACCTTTGCGCATTTGCGCTTTTGTGTTTTCAATCTTCATCTAAAGTCTTTGTCAATGTGAAATCACCATAAAAAGTGAGTAATATGGTGCTTGAATCTTCGCGAAATAAGAGGTGGGCTTCGTCAAATCGGGTTCGGCTTCCACGTATAAAGAGGTAATGGTCCTGTCCATCATCATCTTCAATTGGAATCTTTTTGTACCGCGCTTTATTCAGGAATGTTTCCCATTCGCTAGTCACTTCTTTAAGGTATCGCTCATCTGAAATTCGTAACCATTGTACACGCTTGATCTCACCGTTAAGGGTACGTTCGAAATTACCATTAGCGAAATCAATGTCTAAAGGAAGTACACTGAGTAATGACCCACCAAAACTGAAGCCAGCAACGTAAGGCTTGGGTTCATATTCTTCATAGAGTTCATCTGCCAATCCTTTTGATTGACCAAATACTCCTGTTGTGCATGCAAAAAGTACGAGGTGAAAAAGACGTTTTTTCATTAATCATTGAGTTTACGGCAAAGATATATGTTAAAATAGGTACTATGCAATACAAAGTACTATAAAATATATTTTATTGATTCGCTTGTTTGTCAAATCTCGATAACGAGACTAAATAAACTTGTAAAGCAAGTTTTAGGAATAATTAGCTGTTCAAATACATGTTTATGAGATTTCAAGGGTCTTGCCTGCATGTGTGCTTTATGTAAGTTTCAAAAAACAAATAGATTATGGAATCCGTGAGCGTGTTAGTCGAAGTTTTGCTGTTGTATTTGTTATTGGACTTTTTAACCGGCATAGTGCATTGGTGGATGGACCGTTATGGTCGAGAAGATATGCCCATTGTTGGAAAGGCAATTATAGAAATCAATACATGGCACCACGCGAATCCGAGAAAGATGATCACCAGAAGTTATTGGTATTTGTGTAAATCGGGTTGGGTAGGAGTTACCGTGATGGTTTTGGCCGTTTACCTTGTTAAAGGATCGGTAGCGTGGCAATGGTGGTTCATCGCAATTTTGGGGGCAAATGCGAATATCGTTCACCAATGGGCGCACAAGTTTCCAGAGGAAAAGCCTAGACTCATACATTGGCTGCAGCGAATCAAAGTACTTCAACGTCCACAAGATCATGCAAGACACCATACTAAGCCTGAAACGCGTTCGTATTGTACGTACACACCATGGCTTAATCCTATCTTAGATCAAACGAGATTTTGGTTCGCAGTGGAACGGGTGCTGTCATGGTTTAAAATATATACGACGGATCGCGTTCATTAGGCGATTTAAACGAATTCCTTTCGAGCGCGTATAGCGTAGACGAGCGGGAAGAAGCCTTCCTTTCCTTTGATTTGGAATTGGCCAGGTGCTTTTTCGGTATGCTCGAATAGGGCATATGGACTCCAATCGCTTTCGCCGAAAAAAGTAAGGGAACGCTCAGGGTGATCTACGATGGGTAAGATGAGGTCACTGACACTGTGGTTCCAGGTATAGTTTACCATTTGATCGGCCTCGGGGGCTGCATAACTTCCGGCGCTATCTTCAATAATCACTCCTGTATTAAAATAAGGGTATTTAATCTCCTTAAACTCCTCATCAAGGATCCACAATACGGGATGGAAATCTACTAAAACGAGCGAACCACCGGGCTTTAAATAAGAGAATGCCGCATCCATCCAGGCTTTAGCTGAAGGATGCCAGCCGACTACACCGTAGGATGCAAAGACGACATCAAAAGTGTTTTCTAAATGGGGCAGTATCTGCAATACATCGGATTCAATAAAGTTGACTTGTGTACCGCACGCTGTATTTAACTTTTCCGCTTGACGGATGGCTTCTGGGCTAAAATCGAGACCTACAACATGGGTTGCACCGAGGGTGGCTAGGCTGATTGTATCCTGTCCAAAGTGACATTGCAGGTGGAGTACACTCTTCCCCTTTAAATTGGGCAATACATCCCGTTCAATGGAGTGGAGCGATTGCTGGTGTTCTATAAACGATGCGTTGTTATAAAAAGCGGATTGAGGATGCAAACTAGCCCAGTGGTTCCAAAGTGCCCGGTTTTTCTCGAGGTATAAGTTGTGATCCATTATGTTAGCGTTTTAGGGACTCTTCTGTCTCTAATTGGGCCTTTTCTCTTTCGTATTCTTCGTAACAAAGAAGCAGGGAAACAAGGAATTGATAATCATTGAAGGTCCGTATCTGTGTTTCTGAATATTTACAATAGAACATAAATGCCTCCATTTCTTCTTTTGGAATTCCGGTTAAATCTTCCAAAATGGTCCGATTATTTCCCTCCTCTAACTTTCTACGGTAATAATTTTCCTGCTGCAATTTTCTTAACGCGGCCAATTGCTGTGGGCGCTTCCCAAAGCTGTAATACAAAAAGTCTAAAGGATTTGCGAGGGTGGGGGCAACTGCTTCCGGTATTCGTATATCCGCGTTTGATGGAACACGCGGGCTGCGTTGTGGCATGGTCCGTGGATTGTTTGAGGTGATCGCATAAATACTTACTTCATCTAACAAGTAGTTCCGAGGAATAAGTTTAAACACTAGTTCTTTCCCAACAGCAAGTGCGGCACAAAGCACGCTATCTATGGGAACGTATTTGAATTGGTACCCAATGTTAGATAAAACGAGGGTATCGCCGTCAGCAACGGGAATCTCGAAGTAGCCGATTCCGTTCGAAACGGTTCCCATGAATGTTCTGTTATTGACCACATGTGAGTTTGGCAATGCAAAAGTTGAATCTGTATCTACGACAGTCCCTTTCAATATGTAACTTTGGGCAGATAGCGTTGTGCAGCTGAAAGCAAACGACGCAATAAGAATCAGTACTAAATTAGAAATTCGTTTATACATGTCAGACGACGGTCAGAAGGTCATTTTTTCAATGTCCAAAGTGAGCAAGGTACTTCCTCACAACAACAAAGCTATATTGAAAGATATTTATCTTTCTTTCTTCTATGGAGCCAAAATAGGCATCTTAGGTTTAAATGGCTCAGGTAAATCGACACTTTTAAAGATTATTGCCGGGGTAGAAAAAAGCTATCAAGGTGATGTCGTTTTCGCACACGGCTACAGTGTTGGGTATTTAGAGCAAGAACCCCAGTTAGAAAAAGGTAAGACCGTTTTAGATATCGTCAAAGAAGGTGCGGCTGAAACGGTGGCTGTTTTAGACGAATACAATAGCATAAACGACCAGTTTGGTTTGCCTGAGGTGTATGAAAACCCGGATAAGATGGAACAGCTGATGGCTCGTCAAGCTATGCTTCAGGATCAGATTGATGCGACAAATGCATGGGAATTAGAGACTATGTTGAATCGCGCTATGGATGCATTGAACTGTCCACCATCGGACCAATTAGTAGACCACCTTTCCGGAGGAGAAGCCCGCCGCGTGGCGCTCTGTCGTCTTTTATTGCAACAACCCGACGTACTCTTATTGGATGAGCCTACCAACCATCTAGATGCAGAGAGTATATTATGGCTGGAGCAGCACCTACAACAATACAAGGGGACAGTTATTGCGGTAACGCACGACCGTTATTTCTTAGACAATGTCGCAGGTTGGATTCTAGAATTGGACCGTGGAGAGGGGATTCCTTGGAAGGGGAACTACAGCTCTTGGCTCGATCAGAAAACCAAGCGTATGGCGCAAGAAGAGAAGCAAGCTTCTAAACGCCGTAAAACCTTGGAGCGCGAGCTCGAGTGGGTACGTATGAATCCAAAAGGACGTCAAAGCAAGAGCAAAGCGCGCTTGAACAACTATGAAAGTATGTTGTCTCAGGAGCAAAAAGAGAAAGAAAGTAAGCTTGAAATCTTCATTCCTGCGGGGCCTAGATTAGGTACGAATGTTATTGATGCGAAAAATGTGAAAAAGGGATTTGGTGAGAAATTACTTTATGACGATTTGAATTTCTCATTGCCGCCTGCTGGGATTGTCGGAATCATCGGTCCTAACGGTGCAGGAAAAACCACAATCTTTAAAATGATCATGGACCAGTTAAAGCCTGATGCAGGCGCTTTCGATGTAGGAGAAACTGTACAGATTTCTTATGTCGATCAAAGTCATGAAAAACTGGATTCGAATAAAACCATCTTCGAGGTGGTAGGAGAAGGGACAGAGGAAGTACTCTTGGGAGGTCAACGTGTAAATGCTCGTTCCTATTTAAGCCGATTTAATTTCGCTGGCGGTGATCAAAGCAAAAAAGTAGGGGTGCTTTCTGGCGGTGAACGCAACCGTCTTCATTTGGCTATGGCGCTCAAAGAAGGGGGTAATGTGTTGCTTTTAGATGAGCCTACTAATGATTTAGATGTCAACACATTAAGAGCCTTAGAAGAGGCGCTTGAAAACTTTGCAGGATGTGCTGTGATTATTTCGCACGACCGTTGGTTCTTAGACCGTGTTTGTACGCACATATTAGCCTTTGAAGGCGATTCAGAGGTGTACTCTTTTGAAGGAAGTTTTAGTGAATACGAAGAGAATAAGTTGAAGCGACTAGGACGCACAGAGCCTACTCGATTCAAATACAAGAAGTTGCTAAAAGACAGCTAGCCAACTCTTTTTTGACTAAAAAAAATAGGGAAGCCCGCAAACACCATGCGGGCTTCTTTGTTATCTTTCCGGACCTATCAACAGAAACCAATTTTATGAGAATTCAACTCAGTGACGAGCGCCAGGAAATGCTAGAAATGGTGCGTCAATCGGCCAAAGATTTTGCAGAGAAAAATATACGACCTCATGTCATGGAGTGGGATGAAAGTCAACATTTCCCAGTGCCCTTGTTTAAGGAAATGGGCGCTTTAGGATTTATGGGCGTATTAGTTCCTGAAGAATACGGTGGTGCTGGCCTGGGATACCAAGAATACATCACGATTATTGATGAAATCGCACAGGTTTGTGGTTCAATAGGACTTTCCGTTGCAGCCCACAATTCACTTTGTACCGGCCATATTTTGCAGTTTGGAACGGAAGCACAGAAGAAGAAATGGTTGCCAAAGTTGGCTACGGCTGAATGGATCGGTGCGTGGGGGCTTACAGAAACCGGAACAGGTTCTGATGCAGGAGGTATGGATACCACTGCTGTTTTAGATGGCGACCACTATGTATTAAACGGCTCTAAGAACTGGATCACACATGCAATAAGCTCTGAAATTGCTGTTGTCATTGCACGAACAGGGGAAAAAGGCGATTCACACGGAATGACAGCATTTGTCGTTGAAAAGAGTACGCCCGGTTTTACCGCTGGTCAAAAGGAAAATAAATTAGGCATGCGCGCCTCTGAGACCGCTTGTTTATTCTTTGATGATTGTCGCGTCCCAAAAGAAAATATTCTAGGTAAGGTTGGTGAAGGCTTTATTCAATCCATGAAAATACTAGACGGTGGACGCATCTCTATTGCCGCATTATCTGTCGGTATTGCCCGCGGCGCAATGGATGCGGCCATTAATTATGCTGATGAAAGGGTCCAATTCGGCAAGAAGATTCGATCCTTCCAAGGCGTGAGCTTCAAACTTGCCGAAATGACGACCAAAGTATACGCGGCGGAGTTGATGACTAGACATGCGGGCGCCTTGAAAGAGGAGGGCAGACCCATGACACAGGAAAGTGCCATGGCAAAGCTCTATGCATCTGAGATTTCTACAGAAGTTGCCAATGAAGCTGTTCAAGTGTTTGGTGGTTATGGGTATACGAAAGATTATCCCGTGGAGAAATTCTATCGTGATTGTAAGCTATGCACGATCGGAGAGGGCACTTCTGAAATACAAAAGGTTGTTATTTCAAGAAACCTATATAGATAATCTAGTTTTACTGCAGCGCTTACTGCAGTACTTCACGTTTTCCCAATCTCGCTCCCATTTTTTGCGCCATGTGAACGGTCTTCCGCATGTGGCGCAAACTTTTTCTGGCAGGTTTTGTTTCTTATGCATAACTGTAAAACGATTCCACGCATTGAAAGGTTCTGCCGTAGTTAAAAAATTGAGCGAAAGAGAAGTAGATCGCATAGTCGAAATGGCTTGGGAAGACCGCACGCCATTTGATGCTATTACCGCTCAATTTGGCATTTCTGAGGCTGAAACTATCGCACTCATGCGCAACCAGATGAAGCCCAAAAGCTGGCGTATGTGGCGCGCACGGGTTCAAGGGAGAGGAACAAAGCATATTGCAAAACGAGACTTTGAAGTAGGTCGTCACAAGTGCAGTCGCCAACGCGCAATTACCTTCAACAAGATATCTAAGCGGTAAAGGCTGAACTATTGTTGTTGTTAATCAATGAGTTACATCGTTTACTCATTGTTGGTAAGCCAATGAATGAAAGGCTTTTTTCTCATGAAAAAATGACCTATTTTCGATGTTCAACCTGACTATTATGAATTTGAGACGTTTTCTAGCCATTGCAGTACTTTCCTTGTTGTCTTTTCAAGGATATGCTTCTCACCTTTTAGGTGGCGAGATTGTATGGAAATGTAAACCTAACGGTAAGTATCAGTTTACCCTTGTTGTCTACCGTGATTGTGGGGGTATTTCTCTCCCAACTTCAGCACAGTCTTTAGCGACGAATGCGGGAGTAAGCATTTCATGCGCCTACATTAGCACAACAGATGTTGTTCCATCTTGTTACACAGGAACGACATCTTGTTCCGGAGCAACTTCTGGGCAAGGAAAGATGCAAAAATACGTATATCGTTCGGGCGATATCACATTGACGGGTACTCCACCAGCTGGAGGATGGTATTTCACGTGGACCAGCTGTTGTCGTCCTAGTAGTATCACGAATGTTGTTAGTCCAGGTGGAGCCAGTTACCTACTACGTGCTGTCATGTATCCATACACTCCTCCTGGCGCTACGGCCGCACTTTCCGCTGGAACAACAGCAAATCCAACTTGTTTTGATAGTTCTCCAAATTTCCTAGAAGATCCGCAGGTAATTTCATGTACAGGTGTTGACGTGGTGTACAACAACTTAGGTTACGATCCAGATTTGGATTCTCTATACTACAACTGGTCGTACCCATGGGATGCCTCGTCTTATTCTTCCAACCCAGCAAGTAACTCAGTTAACTTTGCTTCCGGATACACTTATAACAGTCCACTCCCTAGTGGTTCCAGTTCCACACCTGCCACTATAGATGGGGAAACAGGCGAAATAACGTTCAATTCAGATCTCGCCGGTTCTTGGGCAACCTGTGTAGTGATCGAAGAATGGCGTTGTGGCCAAAAGGTAGGGGAAATATACCGCGATATTCCTATTGTAACGCTGGCGTGTACGCCACCTACAGGCTTGTGTTCGTCCGCTTTTGTTGATGAGGCCCCGGATATGTCATTGACTCCCGATAATTCATTGATGAATGCAACGGTATTGACCCCTGTTACCAATACAGCGGGAGATACGATTTACTATTACACAGAAGCTTTCCCAGGAGATACCGTTCGCTTTAAAATTACAGCATCAGATGCCTACCCAAATCCGAATTGTTCTTCTCAAGATATTCAGTTCAGTGCCTCTGGAGGTAACTTGAGTTCTGCAGCGAATTATGGGAATGCGAATTCTTGTCTTTTCAATCCTCCGTGTGCGACACTGACCTCATTAAACCCTGGAGGTGTTTTTACATATCCGGGTCTGAATGATGCTCAGTTTAATTGGAATATTACCTGTGATCATCTATTCTATCAAGAATACCAGTGCGGGACGTTAAAATCAGAATATTCATTTTATCTAAGAATGCAGGATGACCAGTGTCCTATCAACCGTTTTTCATACAAGAAAGTGGTGGTAAAAGTGAATAACTACATGCCTGGCATACCAAACGTCGACAACACTTGTATTCAGCAAGATGATAACGGTGTGACTTTTGACTGGGTTAATAATCCTGATACAGGCTTTAATTGGGATTTCTACATTATCAATCACATTGATACTTTAGGAAATACCTCCGTGGTAGATACTATTTACGATTGGGCTACCCAAACCTATACTCATACAGGAGCTGATCCTAATGCAGTAAACGGCTACACTATTCAAGTAGCCGGAGGGTGTGGACTGTTATCGGATCCTACGCCAGTACTGCAAAATATTCGTGTTGGACTACAAGCATTTCCTCCGCCACCAAACTCCTCCATAGCGCAGATTGATTGGAATCCGTGGATGCGTGGAAATGATTCTACCGCTTATGATGTTTGGGTAGAAGCCCCGATAAGTTCAGGAAACTGGACGCAATTGGGGACTACAATGGATACTACCTGGACTGATACCGTTGCCTTTTGTGGAGAGTGGTTGAATTATGAAGTTCGCTATGGCGCGGCTTGTGTAAGTTCTTCGGACAGCGGATTTTTCTCAGATAAAACACCGCCGGCACCTATTGTTTTTGACAGTGTTACAGTCGCTGGAGGCAATCTTGCTGCCATGTCATGGGAAGCTTCTTCTGATAGCGATGTCGTCTATTACCGAATATACAGAAGAGACAATTCAGGGTTCTTACAGCCTGTAGACTCTATATTGGCTGCAGACTATGCGACCTCAATGCCTTACATATATCAGCTTTCAAATGCTGAAAATGAGAGTGAGGAATACGTTATAACAGCCATTGACAGCTGTGGTAACCAAAGTAGCGTGGGGAATACGATACCGTCAAGTACGATGTATTTGTTCTTAGGTATAGACCCGTGTGATGGCTATGCAAGAATTCGTTGGAATACATACAAAACTTGGACTCAGACTCAGCCGAAGGAGTATAATTTATACTGTGACATTACGGATCCTCTAGGAGGTGTCATCTCAGGTGTGCTTTTAAAAGGAGGTACGTTGGACACCACGTTTAACCACTATGGTATTATAAACGGTTATTCTTATTGTTACTATGTACGTGCAGTGGATACGACAGGCACCATTACGAGTACCTCAAACAAGATATGTAACAGCTCAGCTGTAGTTCAGGGATCGAAAGTATTGTACTTAGGTAGAGCATCTGTTACCTCTCAAAACGGTATTGATCTTTACGCATACATCGATAAGGATGCAGATGTTATTGACTATCAGATCCAGCGTGCAGATGCTGAAATCGGACCGTATTTGACCATTGGTAACGTTGCGAAACCAGCATTGGGGCCATGGGAAGTGAAATTCATTGACTACACAGCGGATCCAATGAACAGAAAGTATTTCTATCGTATTGCTTCTCGTGATTCTTGTGGCGCTCTAGACACGTTATCGAATCTAGGAACAAACATGCTTCTTGATGTTGAGGCCATCGGTAATCTATCGAATACACTAACCTGGACGCATTACAGAGAATTCGATGCGGGTGTTGAGGAGTACAAGATTTACAGATCTATTGATGGAGGTTCTTCTTTTGCATTGGCAGCGACAACTAAAGATTCTGTTTATAATGATGATATAAAGCCTTACTCGAACTCAAAGGGTAAATTCTGCTATTATATTAAAGCCATCGCTAAAGATGGTATCATTCCTTGGCGTGATGAATTTGGCGAGAAATTTAATGCCCGATCTAACGTATCGTGTGCAGTACATAAGGCGCGTCTATGGGTACCTAGTGCATTTAGTCCAAATTCAGACGTTATTGAAAATAGAAAGTGGAAGCCCCAAGGTGTTTTTGCAAGGCCAGATAGCTATACTTTATTCGTCATGAACCGTTGGGGACAAGAAGTATTTAGAACCAACGATCTCAATGAAAGTTGGGACGGCAAAGTTAACGGCGACCCAGCGGCAATTGGGGTTTATACCTATTATATTAAGTATAGAAGTATCGAAGATGTGCCTATTGAAGAGCGCGGAACCTTCACCTTACTTAACTAATTGTTAAAAGATTAAGAAACTAAAGCGGGCGACCATTGGTCGCCCGCTTTAGTTCGTAGAAATTGCTTAATTTTGGGCGCAATTCAAATCGGAATTGCAATGGCTTACAATAACGACAAAGTCCTTGGTCTAGGACTCACTTACGACGACGTACTTTTAGTACCGAATTATTCTGAAGTACTGCCACGTGAAGTGGATTTATCTTCCCGTTTCTCCAAAAACATTGGATTGAAAACGCCTATCGCCAGCGCTGCAATGGACACAGTTACCGAAAGTGCTATGGCAATAGCTATTGCTCAGGAAGGTGGTATCGGTGTAATTCATAAGAATATGACCATTGAGCAACAAGCAGTAGAGGTTCGTAAGGTAAAACGGGCAGAAAGTGGGATGATTTTAGATCCAGTTACACTTACCAAAGATGCCACGGTACGCGATGCAAACGCAATGATGGCAGAATTTCGTATCGGCGGTATTCCTGTGGTAAATGAAAACCAAGAACTTATTGGTATAGTCACCAATCGTGATTTACGTTTTGAAAAGGACAATGACCGCCTCATCAATGAAGTAATGACGAAAGAAAACCTCATTACGACCAAGCCAAATGGTAGCATGGATGAAGCAGAGTCTATGTTGCAAGAGCATAAAATTGAAAAACTACCGGTCGTTGACGATCAGAATAAACTTGTCGGTCTTATTACCTATCGTGATATCACGAAAATTAAGATCAAACCCAATGCAAACAAAGATCAATTCGGTCGTTTACGCGTTGCAGCAGCGGTTGGTGTTACGCAGGATGTTGTGGACCGTGTGACGGCGTTAAATGAGAGTGGCGTTGATGCTGTAATCATCGATACAGCGCACGGCCATACCAAAGGTGTTGTAGCAGCGTTACAGCGCGTCAAAGCAAAGTTTCCTAACCTAGATGTTGTTGTGGGAAACATAGCAACTCCAGAGGCTGCTTTGTATTTAATGGAAGCAGGTGCCGATGCCGTTAAAGTCGGGATTGGACCCGGTTCTATTTGTACAACCCGTATTGTAGCGGGTGTTGGTTTTCCACAATTGAGTGCCGTAATGGAAGTAGCAAAGGCAATCGACAATAGAATTCCAGTGATAGCAGATGGCGGTATCCGTTTTACAGGTGATATTGTAAAGGCACTTGCAGCCGGAGCTGATTGTGTAATGCTTGGATCAATGTTTGCTGGAACCAAGGAAAGTCCAGGTGAAACTGTGATTTACGAAGGCAGAAAATACAAGACGTACAGAGGAATGGGAAGCGTCGAAGCGATGACCGACGGTTCTAAAGACCGCTACTTCCAGGATGTAGAAGATGATGTAAAGAAATTAGTTCCAGAAGGAATAGTAGGTCGTGTTCCCTACAAAGGTGAGGTGAATGAGGTGATGTATCAATTTATTGGCGGATTGCGCGCCGGTATGGGATACTGTGGCTCCAACGATATTACTACCTTAAAAGAAACGGCTAGATTCATTCAAATAACGGCGGCTGGGATGCAAGAAAGTCACCCACATAACGTAAGTATTACTAGAGAAGCACCTAACTACAGTAGAAGATAAATACAATGAGAAAAATGATATGGATTGCCCTTGTTTTTGTGGGCGCACAATTGAATGCACAAGAGGTATTGTTTACTGTTGGAAACCAAAGTATTACTACTGAAGAGTTTAAGGCAGTATATGAAAAAAATAAAGGTGTTGGCGCAGCGTTAGATCCCAAAACCCCGGAGGAGTATCTAGAGCTCTACATCAACTTTAAACTGAAAATAGCAGAGGCCTATGAACAGCAGCGCGATACAGCTACTGAATTTAAAAATGAGTTCGGAGGGTATCGTGCCCAATTAGCAAAACCTTACTTAAGTGACCAAGGTGCTGAAGATGAACTGGTTAATCAGGCGTTTTCAAGAATGCAAGAAGAAGTCCGTGCCGCACATATTATGATTGCTCTGGAAGCGAATGCGCTTCCTTCGGATACTTTGAAAGCCTACAGACAATTACTCGATTTACGCAAATCGATTTTATCGGGAAAAACGAAATTTGAAAATGCCGCTCGCGAAACCAGCGCGGATACTTGGAGTGCAAAAAACGGAGGTGATTTAGGCTACTTCACAGCCTTTAATATGGTATATCCATTTGAGTCGGCAGCTTATGAATTAGAGGTAGGGGATTTATCCATGCCTGTAAGAAGTCAATACGGCTATCATCTAGTGAAATTATTAGATCGCCGTTCCGCTAGTGGTATTGTGCGTGTACGTCACATTTTCTTCGCATCGAATGGGAAATCATCGTTACAAGAGCAGCAGCGCGCTGAACGCAGTGCAAATGAAATCTACACTCGACTTGAGGGAGGCGAAGACTTTATTTCATTGCTAGAGTTTAGTGAAGACCGCAAGACAAAGGATGCTATGGGGGAATTACCTGAATTTGGTATTAATAAAATGATGCCTGCATTTGAAGAAGCAGCTTTTTCACTTGAAGCACCTGGTGATTATTCGGCGCCCGTGGAAACTAGTATCGGTTGGCACGTGATTCAACTCATTGAGAAAAAGCCACTAGCCTCCTTTGAAGAATTGCAGTCTGAGCTTAAAAAGAAAGTGAAACGCGATACGAGAAGCAGAGTAGGCGCTACCCGTTTCATGAAGCGCTTAAAGTCGGAATACGACTTTGCTATCGATGAGCGTTGGTTAGGACGAACTATGAATTTAGTGGACAAGAATGCTTTTGGAACGGGTACATGGGAGATTCCTACGTTATCTCGCGATCGAGTTGTGGCCACTTTTGCTAATGAAAAGATTTACCAAAGTGAAGTATTGGAGTTCTGGGCGAAAAACCAGAATCAGAGTAGTGAAGCGGTTCGTGTAGAATTTCTTAGAGTACTCTTCAATGCGTATTCCAATGATCGTATGATCGCTTATGAAGACGGTCAGTTGGAATCGAAGCATGCAGATTTCAGAAATTTAGTACGTGAGTACAAAGAAGGTATTCTCTTATTTGACCTCACGCAAGAAGCTGTTTGGAATAAAGCAGCACAGGATAGTGCTGGTATCGCAAACCATTATGAACTTATTAAGGAAGATTACCGCTGGGAAGACCGAGTACAAGCCACATATTGGGTTACTACAGACGAAAAACTAGCAAAAAAAATTGCTAAATGGACGGCAAAAAATAAGGTCGATAAGGTTAAGGAGTTGCTAGAAAATGAAGACGCATTAAGTGTTGCAATTCAGAACGGGACTTACGAGAAAGACGATAATTCGGTGATCGTAGCGGTTTGGCAGCAAGATTCTGGAACATTTGGACCTATAGAACTTGACAACGGTAGCTTTGCGGTCGTTCAGATTGACGAATTTATACCTTCAGCGCCAAAGGCCTTGAATGAAATCAAAGGACTAGTAATAGCGAGCTACCAAGATACTTTAGAGAAAGAGTGGGTCAATGCCTTAAAATTGAAATTTGAGGTAAACGTCAACGAAAATGCTAAATCTGTACTATTTCAGGAATTGCGTTAATGGTGAAGCCAATCTTCATAGGACTCATAGCTGTAGCATCTGTTGCCTGTGTCTCTAATGGAGATATGGAAGAAGATGTATTAGCGGAATTAAGGAACAAAAAACTTCTTGTAGAAGATATCGCTGACCATTTACCCAAATCAGGGCAGATGGATGCAGTAGATAGTGTCTCTTTAGTAAACCGATTGGTTCTTCAATGGGCTAAAAAGGAGTTACTTGTAGAGGCTGCGGAGTTCAATCTACAAACGGAATTGGCGGATTTTGATGCGTTGGTAACGCAGTATAGAAATGACTTACTCAAGCATGCGTATATTGATGTTTATGTACGTCAGCATTTAGACACGACCATTACTACTGAACAGATAAAAGACTACTACGAGCAAAACTTGAATAATTTCGAGCTCAAAGAGAGTATTGTTCAAGCCTTTTATGCAGCAGCACCGGTAGAAGCGCAGAAAACTCAAGAAGCAAAACGATGGTTTTTATCTGACCGCTACCAGGACAAATATTTAGATTGGGCAGAAGTCTTCGTGAGCAAACAAAGCAATTATGGCGATTCTGTATGGGTACCTATGATGGATTTTCTCGAAGAAATTCCCTTAGAATCGACCAATCCTTATAATTATTTAAATAGAAGAAAGAGATTTACCTGCGAAGACACTGCATTGGTGTATTTTGTGCAAGTAAATGCCCTACGCATTAAGGACAGTTATAGCCCGCTTCCTTATGTAGAGGAGCGCATAAAGAAAGTACTGTTGAACAAGCGTCGACTGACGCTCATCGAGCAGATAGAAGAAAATATTATTGAACATGCAATTGAAGAAGGCACACTTGTTATACACTAGCGTATTCGCGCTATTCGCAGTTTTTGTGAGTGCTCAACCACAAACCGTTGATGGGATTACAGCCATTGTCGGGGGCGATGTCATTTTAAAAAGTGACATCGAGGAGCAATACGATGTATTTAACCGTCAAAACTTCGGTAAACCGGTGACCTATTGCGAGGTTTTTGAAGAGCTATTGTTTCAAAAACTACTTATTCATCATGCTGCAATTGATTCTATTTCTGTGGGAGAAGAGGAGGTCGAGGCTAATATGGACCGAAGAATTCAACAATTGATCATGCAAATGGGTGATCAAAAGAAACTGGAAGATTTCTATGAAAAATCGGTAGTAGAAATCAAAGAGGATATGCGCACCCTTATTAAAGAACAACTGACTGCACAACGAATGCAAATGACCGTTGTTGAAGGTATTGAGGTGACACCATCTGAGGTTCGCGAATACTATGAAAACCTACAAGAAGACAGCATTCCGCTCATTAGCGCGGAAGTAGAGTTGAGTCAAATCGTTAAATATCCAGAGTTATCTGAGGAAGCAGAGCAAGAAGTAATCACCAAACTAAAGGAGCTTAAAGGCAGAATTGAAAATGGTACGTCTTTCTCTTCAATGGCAATTCTTTACAGTGAAGATCCTGGTTCGAATAAGAAAGGTGGTGAATACCTAGGCATTCAGCGCGGTGTATTTGTAAAGGAATTTGAGGCCATTGCATTTAATTTACGCAAAGGAGAAATCAGCAATCCATTCAAGACAGAGTTTGGATATCATATTGTACAGTTGCTAGAAAAGCGTGGGGAAGAATTGGATCTTCGCCACATTCTTATCAAGCCAAAGCTTACGCAAGAAAACTTGCAGGAAGCGAAAAATTTCCTCGACAGTGTTAGTGTCGCCATTGCCAATGGTAAAATGACCTTCGAAGAAGCTTCAAGACGCTTTAGTGATGATGAACAAACCCGATTCAATGGCGGTCAGATGAGTAATTTCCAAAGTGGTAATAATAAATTCGAAGTATCGCAATTGGACCGCGGTCTGTTCGGCTTAATTAATTCTATAGCGGAAAGTGAGATTTCCGAAGCAACATTCTACAGGACAGAGGATCAGCGAGAAGCATTTCGTATTGTTCGTTTGGATGCGAAATATGAACCGCATAGAGCAAATCTAGATCTCGATTTCACCCGTATTAAAGGTTTTGCCCTTCAGCAAAAACAGGCAAAGACGGTTGAAGAGTGGAAGGAAGAGAAATTGGCGGATACCTTTGTTAAGATCAACGAAGGTTATTACGATTGCGATGATGCATTAAATTCCTGGAACAGCAATAATGACTAGTGAAGAAATCATATCGATTCTCGAAAATGCCCCGGGGAAACTTCAGTCCTTCAAATCTGAAGTAGGTAAGGTAATTATTGGGCAGGAGGAAGCAGTTGATTTAATCACAATGTCTATTCTTTGCCAAGGCCATAGTCTCTTGGTCGGAGTTCCAGGATTAGCAAAAACATTATTGATTACCTCTGTGAGCCAGGCGCTAGGTCTCGACTTTTCCCGTATTCAATTTACTCCCGATCTAATGCCTTCGGACATTACGGGTACAGAGGTATTAAACGCCCAAAGAGAATTTACCTTCCATAAGGGGCCAGTATTCTCCAATGTGGTGCTTGCGGATGAAATCAACCGCACACCACCTAAAACGCAAGCTGCGTTGTTAGAAGCCATGCAAGAGAAGAAGGTCAGTGCTGCAGGTAAAACTATGACTTTACCGAAGCCGTTTTTTGTTCTAGCCACTCAAAACCCAATAGAGCAAGAGGGAACTTATCCATTGCCGGAAGCGCAGTTGGACCGATTCTTATTTAATATTTATGTCGACTACCCAGCCCTGGAGGAAGAACGTGCAGTAGTACGTGCTACCACCGTTGGGGGAAGTAAACAGGTGAACCCCGTACTTTCTTCAAAAGAAGTGCTTGACCTTCAGTTTGCACTGCGTGCCATGCCGGTGACAGATGCAGTAATAGATTACGCGGTAACACTAGCACGCAAGACGCGACCAGGTAAAGAGGGCGGTAGTACGATTGCGGAAAACTATTTCTCTTGGGGCTCAGGACCTCGAGCCTCACAGAATCTTGTTCTTGCAGCAAAAGCATTGGCAATGATGAAAGGTGAAGGAACGCCAAGCACGGCACATGTGAAGCAAATCGCTCCTGCAGTATTGCGCCATCGTGTAGTTATAAATTACAAAGCGAAAGGTGAGGGATTGACCGTGGATGACCTTATCGGTCAGTTGCTCTGATCCCTTCTTCTGTTAAGACGCGTTAAACTTCTAATGCATCCCGTCAGATAGTTCTATTTTCGTGCTATGTTGAAGCAATTCATAAGTAAACTTCGAAAACATGCATTGACGGCAGTACTTACTGCGGCAGTGCTCGGTGCCTTGTTATTACAATTGAATTTACTTTCTGGAGAATTGGAATTACAGAAACAGCAGTTTGATTCTGATGTTAGCGCCACTGCGTCCGGTATTAACGAGCGGGTGCGACTTTTTGTGAAAAGGAAAAGTACAGGTGCGCTTAAACAAAGTACATCTAACGATTCAACCGTAACTATCAATACACCAATGGGAACAACAACCTTGCGTTGGTCCACGACTCAGGGTACGGATCCTTACGGTTCGGGATTCGGTATGGATACGACAATGATTTCTGGATTTCTTGACGATTTTCAAAGTTCTTTACCATGGGAAACGCTTATTTCATCATCGGAAATGGACAGCTTATTGCAAAGCGAATTACGCGTTCATGGCATTCGTACCGCACCTAAATGGGCCATCGTTGAGAATGGGTATTTAAACAGTTTACTCAGCGATGCTTTTACCACGGATAAAGTTGCTTACAACTTTGTTTTGGCCGAGAGCTTTTTTGGCCCTACACGACAGTTGCTGATGTATTTCCCTTCAGGTAAGTTCTATTTAGCATCGCGTGTTTATCTCAATCTTTTTGTAACCTTACTTTTCTCAACGGCCATTTTATTCGCTTTTTTTAGTGTGCAGCGTCATGGGCGCAAACAAAAGCGCTTAGCTGCGGTCAAGAGCGATTTCATAAGTAATATGTCGCATGAATTCAAAACCCCGCTAGCGACCATCAGTTTAGCAGTAGATGCTTTGTTGCGTAATGGTGAGAAAATGAATTCCGAGCAAATGCAGCAGTATCTGGGCATTATAAAGAGTGAGAATAAGCGAATGAATGCTCAGATGGAGAGCGTGTTACAGATGTCCATGATGGATAAAGAGGAATTGACCTTAACCTTAGCTCCTATGAATTTAGAAGCCTGTTTGCGTGAAGCTGTCGACCATTTTAAGCTCACGGCGGAACAGCGACAGGGGTGGATCGATTTAAGCTGCGAGGCAGGCGATTACGAAATGGAAGGAGATTTGATTCAATTTAAAAGCGCATTAACCAACCTCATTGATAACGCCATAAAGTACAGTATTGATGCGCCTGAAATCAGCATTAAATTGGGTCAAGGTTTAGATGAACATAAAATTATGGTCAAAGACCGCGGTATTGGAATGGATGAAGATACTAAGCGACAAGTTTTTGATCGGTTTTATCGTGCAACGAAAGGAAACATTCATGATGTGAAAGGACACGGTTTAGGTCTTTCTTTCGTTAAAGATATAATAGAAAAACACGGTGGAACTATTCAAGTAGATAGTGCTCCTAACGCTGGAACCACCTTTACGATAGTATTGCCAAAAACAGTATAATTATGGAAAAGCAGCGAATCTTATTAGTGGAAGACGATGTGAACTTTGGCAACATGCTCAAAGACACACTGGATTTTAACGATTACGAGGTCACACTTGAACGCGACGGTGTTCAGGGCTTGCGTGCATACAAGCAGGGCACATATGAACTTTGTATTTTCGACATCATGATGCCGAAGAAGGATGGCTTGACTTTAGCGACTGAGGTAAAAGAAATCGATAACGGTCAGCCACTGATCTTTTTGACAGCAAAAGGACAAAAGGAAGACATCATCGCTGGTTATAGTGCAGGTGCTGATGATTATTTGGTGAAGCCCTTCGATACGGATGTTTTACTCTACAAAATACAAGCCATTATCGGTCGAAAAGTAGCTGAAATGGACGAAGAGCCCGACACTTTCAGTATAGGAAGTTTCATTTTGGAGCCAAAGATTCGTCAGTTAAGTCGCGAAGGGGAATTGATCAGATTGAGTCCTAAAGAAAGTGACCTTTTAAAAATGCTTATTCAACACAAGAACCAATTGATGCCTCGTAGCAAAGCATTATTAAAGATTTGGCGCGAGGACAACTACTTTACAGGACGTTCTATGGATGTTTATGTTGCTAAACTTCGTAAATATTTAAAAGTAGACGAACGTATTAGAATAGATAACGTTCACGGAGAAGGGTTCCGATTAGTCGAAGAAGCTTAAGGCCTTCTTGTGTTCGGATTGACCAGTTTCTCTAAGATGAGTTGTGCCTCTTGTTTCGAAGCTTTGGTCTTTTTGATGCTATAGAGTTGATCGCTTGCGTATTTTCTGGCGCGTGTAAGATCGACGATTGGGGTCTTTGGGTAGTCTCCAGTATCCCATTGCTCCATCTCCCATATCATAGGTGGTATGTCCCAAGGCTCGTGTAAATGCGGTAGTGGTAAGGCTTTTAGTTCGGGCAGCCATTGCTTGATGAATTCGCCTTTTGGGTCCTGGTCATAGCTTTGCTTGATAGGGTTGTAAATACGAATGGTATTTATCCCGGTGTAGCCGCTTTGCATCTGAAATTGGGTATAGTGGATTCCAGGTTCAAAATCTGTAAATGTACTTGCCAGGTAACGGGCTCCAGCTTCCCAAGGCAACCAGAGGTATTGACTATAAAAGCTCACAACCATCGCGCGCATCCTGAAATTGAGATAGCCTGTCGCAGCTACACAACGCATACACGCGTCGACTAATGGTACACCAGTGGTACCGTTTTTCCACGCCTCAAATTTCTTCTCATCCCAGACCTTTGAATCATCTATAGCAGCATAGGCGCTATTGATGGGGCGGAATTCGTAGCTACATGCGCTTTCAAATTTTTGTATAAAATGCGCTTGCCAACGCAAGCGATCGACAAATGCGCGTTGATTTCGCTTGCTGCCAGCGAGCTCAACTACCTCTGCCATATGCCATACTTGGCGAATACTAAGATTCCCCCAAGCTAAATGGGGCGAAATGCGGCTGCATCCTTTTCTACTGGCTAAGGGTTTTGAAATACTTTGGGCATAGCCTTTAATACGTTCGGTAAGGAATGAATACAAAACGCGTTCCGCTCGTGAAGTGCCGCCCTTTTGAAAATAGGGATGGGGTTTGTAGTCATTAGTATGTTGCCATGGCTCAAAAATATTGGGCTGCGCTTGCTCGCGAACTGCATTTAAGTCAGTCTGTAGCGGTGCAACATCTACATATTCGTACCAATCTTTAAGCCAGTTTTTACGGTGCTTCAGTCCTCTTTTTACGCCTCCATAATCCCATTCATGCCACGAAGTATCGAAGCTTTTTAAAAGACGTCTAACTGCCTTATCTCGTTTAAAAGTCTTGTCTATACCTGTTTCTCGGTGACTGTAAACGGCTATCACGTTGAAGGTAGACAGGCAGTATTTAAAGAAATCTAATGCCTCTATATTTAAAAAATAAACGACTTCTTTACCCGCAACTTCATTCAGGTCTTTAATGGAATCCCAAACAAATCGTTCATGGCGCAGATCGTAAGGTTTATCGCTCCACAACGAAGGTTCGTAAAGCGCTATAAAAAGTACCCGTTCTCCTGCTGCTAATGCGCTTCGAATAGGGGCGTGGTCGTGCCATCTGAAATCGCGTTTAAACCAAACAATATGAATGGATTGTTTAGTCGCCATTTTTTGATGGTTTTACTTCAGGAAAGGGGAGGTAGGCTACCGATTCGGGTATAAAATAATGTTGGAGGCCCAGGGCTAATAAAGGAGGTGTATCGAAATGTATTGTAGCGTCTTTTCGAACCAATGCCTTACCTAATCCCACTTGTTGAACTTGGCCTACCGTATATATACAATCGTTTTTTAACTTAAAACTTTCGTCAAATTCCAATTCTACAGCCCAAAGTGCAGCAGTTGGAATGGGGTGCGTCCATCCCTCCAAAGTTTCACAGTGTCCGCCCAAATGTATCCATTCAAAAGTGCCTGCATCATAAGAAGCACTGCTATCGTGCAGCCGTTGCATCTCTGTCTCCGGGAGCGCCACAAGGGTGATACGATTGTACGTTTTATAATTCGTGAAGGAATGTCTATTGCCATTATCTGGACGGAACAAAATACTCATGCATGCCGGGTTTGCGCCTACATGCGTAACATTCGTAAAGACTCCAGCATTCCAATCACCCTGTGTTCCAGATATGGCTAAAAAAGCGGTTCGAACGCCAGAAATGGCGTTAATTAATCCGGTACGTTCTCTTCGCTGAAGACCGTCTAATGCGGTGGCTGTAAACGATTCCTTCCACATCCTTAAAGAACGCTCTGTCCGCCGTCGATATGAACAATTTGACCCGTCATCCAACTGCTTTTGTCGCTCAATAAGAATGCTGCCATTTCAGCGATATCGCCTACTTCACCTACGCGCTTCATTGGGTTATTCGCACCAATGGCCTCCTTTTTCTCCGCTGTGCTGAGTAGTTTTGCGGCAAGGGGTGTATCGGTAAGGCTTGGTGCAATGCAGTTGATGCGCGCCTTCGGCGCCCACTCTGAGGCAATGGCGCGTGTGAGTCCCTCAATTGCTCCTTTAGAGGTACTTACTGTGGCGTGAAACGGCATTCCGCGCTGCACAGCAACCGTAGAGAACAGAACACATGAGGCAATGCCGTCTTTTTTAAAGTTCTTTTGAGCTGCCTGTAAAGCTTTGATGGCACCCATCACTTGAAGTTGAAAATCTGCTTCGAAGACTTCTGGTTTTAAACCTCGAAAGGGTTTTAGGTTGATGGATCCAACACTGTACATGAGACCATCAATATTTTCTGGCATGATCTCGTCCCATGAGTCGGTCAGTACATCAAACTCTTCCCACTCAATAGTATGCGCATGTCCTTCATAAGGCGTTCTGCTAAATACAGTGATTTGGTGTCCTTCTGCGGCTAGTAGTTCTGCCGTGGCTTTGCCGATACCTTTGCTACCGCCAACGATTACGTAGTGTTTCATAGTTACTTCTTCTAAGATTCTAAACCCAATTTTCGCATCAAGGTTCGCAGTTGTGCGGTATTAAAGACGTTGTGGCGTATTTTGTGGTTCCTTAATCACAGCTCATGAAACGACTAGAAATAGGAACTACACCATTATCTTATGTTGACTATCAGTCCATTGCGGACGGTTCAGTTGTAATCGCCTTATCTGAAACTGCTCGAAAGAACATTGTGGCATCAAGAAAATTTCTCGAAGAAAAATCAGTGCGCAGTATTGCGCCTATCTATGGAGTGAATACCGGCTTTGGTAGTCTGTGTTCCATTGAAGTGGGTACTGAGGATTTGGGTAGGTTGCAAACAAACCTTGTGCGGTCGCATGCTTGTGGTACAGGTGAAACTATAGATCAGGCTATAGTCCGATTAATCATCGCTTTGAAATTAAAGAGTTTCGCAGTGGGCGTGAGTGGCGTGCGGCTCGAGGTATGTGAAAGTCTAGTTCAAATGTACAATAGTGGGGCGCTGCCGGTCATTTATGCGCAAGGATCACTTGGCGCTAGTGGTGATTTAGCCCCGCTAGCACATATGAGTCTTCCCTTATTGGGCGAAGGAAGTCTGTGGTTTAATGGTGAAATTTTAGAAACTCAAAAGGTGTTAGACGAATTAGGTGCTAAAGCTTGGACCACTCACACCTTGGCGTCAAAAGAGGGATTAGCGCTCTTAAACGGTACCCAGTTCATGTCTGCGCATGGCATCTATGCGACGCTACATGCACGCAGACTAGATTATTTTTCAGACTTTATAGGTGCACTTTCAACAGCAGCGCACGACGGTAGAATAGAGGCGTTTTCGCAGGGAGTCCATGCGACTCGCCCTCAAAGAGGTCAGGTTCTTACTGCCAAGCGCTTATTTGAATGGTTGAATGAGACGCCCATCATGCACGAAGAGAAAGTTCACGTGCAAGATCCGTATAGTTTTCGTTGCATGCCGCAGGTACACGGAGCTAGTAAAAACGCCCTATGGCATGCGATGGAAGTGATCGAAACGGAGGTCAATTCTGCTACGGATAACCCGGTAGTCTTAGAAGATGAGGATGCTGTGGTAAGTGCAGGGAATTTTCATGGTCAGCCTCTTGCTTTGGTTCTGGATTATATGGCATTAGCTTTACACGAATTAGGCTCTATTTCTGAACGCCGAACCTATCAGCTAATTTCGGGTAGGAGAGGTTTACCACCTTTTTTAACACCAAATCCAGGTTTGAACAGTGGGCTGATGATAGCACAGTATACCGCGGCAGGGATTGTAAGCCAGAACAAGCAATACTGTACGCCGGCTTCTGCAGATAGTATTGAGAGTTCAAACGGGCAGGAGGACCATGTAAGCATGGGGGCGAATGCAGCCACGAAATTAGTCAAAGTGGTGGACAATCTGTATCAAATTTTGGGTATCGAGCTGCTCAATGCATCCCAAGCACTGCACCTTCGTAAAGCAGATATTAGCCCTACTATGCAAAGCTATGTGACGTCTTTCCGGGAGGTGGTTCCGGTGATTGAGGAAGACCGCTATTTGCATCCTGACCTCACCGCATCTAGCGACTTTTTACGCTCGAGGTCTCTAGAAGATGACGTACTTTTGTCCCTCTAACCCGAGTGTATCATGAGTAAAGACCCCTACGAAGGATTACGAACGCAGCTTGAAGATCGCGATTGGCCAGCTGTATTTCTATTTAAGTTCATTGTTCCCGCGGATAATCAAAAAGTCGCAGAGGTTGAAGCCCTGTTTGATGCTAAAGTGGCGCAAATAGAATTACGCCCTTCGAAGACTGGTAAATTTGTTTCGATAAGTGCGAAGGAAATGATGCTCGATGTTGATAGTATTATCGATCGTTACAAAAAGGCTACAAAGATCGAGGGCCTTATGGCACTTTAATCTATTTCCAGCCTTCGTAAACACCCAGGCCGAAAAGTGCATAATCTAAACGCGCAGGATCAAGGGGTTCAATATTTCGAATAGATTCGTCCAACTCTTCTACGGCTTTCCAGTCGTTTTGTTTCCTTTTTAAAAGGCCTAAACTCCTAGCTACACGGCCACTATGCACGTCTAACGGCAAGGATAATAGCGCCGGGTCAATGTCCCATAGCCCAAAATCGATACCCTCTGTATTCGTTCGAACCATCCAACGAGTGAACATGATTAATCGCTTACATGCGCTGCCCTTACTAGGGTCGCCAAAATGTTTGCCTGCGCGTAAGGGGAGTCCGTTGTCTAACAAATACTCTTTGAATTTTTGAAAACTGTGGCCCAAATGCGAATCTCCTTCGCGAACATGCATTTTGAAAAAGTCTCCTAAACTATTGTGCTCTTGATAGAGCATCCTGAGGCTACGAGCGAGTCCTTTGATGTCTTCGGATTGGAACGTACGGTGCACGAATCCATTAAAAGTTTCCAGATCTGACTCGCTGGCACCACGAATAAATTCAGCCGGTGAACGGTCCATGCGGTCCATCAAGTCATTGCTCTTCGCTATGATAGTTTTTCGATTCCCCCAAGAAAGCGTAGCGGCTATAAGACCGCTAATCTCAATATCCTCTGCGGAGGAGAAGGAATGAGGGATTTGAATGGGATCGTCCTGCACGAAGCTGAATCTTGCGTACTGATCGGCCTTATCTAGTAAAAATTGAGCCAATTCTTCGCGCGACAATTTCTTCATAAATTTTGAAGGAATTAAGCTTTAAGTAATCCGTCGGTCATGACCCATTGTTTCTTACCCAGGGCAGCGAGCTGATCATTATGGGTAACAACGACGACCGTTTGACCAAATTCTTCGTTCAATTGAACTAGTAATTCATGAACGGCGCTCGCATTCGCACTATCCAGATTTCCCGTAGGCTCATCTGCGAGTAAAATGCTCGGGTTATTAATGAGCGCTCGCGCAATGGCAACGCGCTGCTGCTCTCCACCACTTAATTCATTCGGTAAATGATGTGCTCGATCGACAATACCTAAAAAAGCCAATTTCTCTAAGGCATCCTTTTCGGCCGCATCGTCCATTTTTTTACCAATCCACCTTGGGAGAAGCACATTTTCTAATGCGGTAAGTTCGGGCAGTAGATTATGAAACTGAAAGACTAAGCCGATTTTTTCGTTTCGCATTTGATTCAACGCTGATTTATCTAAATCTTGAATGGCGCTGCCTTCGAAATCTATGGTACCCTCTGTGGCAGCATCCAATCCTGCGATCAGGTGTAGTAATGTGCTTTTACCCGCCCCCGAAGGACCGACAATACTAACAAAGTCACCGGGCGCGATGGTTGCATCAATGCCTCGAAGAACCTGAGTGGTTCCGTACGATTTCTTTATTCCTTTTAGCGCGATCATAAGCTGCAAATTAGGCTATTTCAGTAACTCAGCATAATCTAAAAAATACACTAAGCGTATAGAGAATACCTGATCCGTTCCCGTTTGGCTGATGTCCTTCATGTTGTTCCAATAATTCAGCGCAATAGCGTCGTCTGCCCGTGCAAATGAAGCACGATACAACAGGTTGAGTTCACGTCCAGGTGCCATCCACCAAACGTATTTAAAGTCCACATTGAAGATGTTGATGCGTAAATCTTGATCGGTATATGCCGAAGAAGGAGTTAAGCCACCCTCAGGAGTGAGGTGAAAAAGTTCTTGGGAGTCAATTCTATTCCAGGCATGTCGCGCATTTACCGTGAGGTAGGAATTTGGACCAAACAAATATTGGCCTTCCAAACTTTGTGTAAATTCTTTGCGCTCTCGCATGGCCATACCTATACTATCGGTTGAGACCGTTTGCGCCCAACCCACATTTCTGTGGTTGCCTAAGGAGATTTCAGTTCTAAAATTGAATTGGTCGTTCACCCTAAAAATCAAGAGGGAAGAGCCATAGTAGCCTCGAGCACCCCAATCTGCCCAGCGCCATTGTCCACCTCGTAATTCGTAGGCAAAAGGTTTTCTGAAATCAGAGCTAACCCATGCGTTGTGCCAAAATGATGCAGGATTTATGCGGTATCTGCCCCAAACACGAGGGTCGTAAAAGTCGTACTCTTCAGGACGCGCCTCGAGATCATAGCCAAAGGCTAAGAAGCTTTTTGTTAAAGCGAAATAGCTGTATTCTAAATGTATTCTCTCGAATGTTTGAGGCTCAAACAACTGGCGGTACTGCAAGGTTACACGGTTTCTTCTGCGCAGCAATCGTTCATTAGGTGCAAGCAGTTGATGGCTGAATGAAAAATCTTGATGGATCTTATTCCCTCTACGTTGGAATCCTAAGTCATTTGGGTCAAAATTTGGGGTGACTACGTCTAATTCATGCTCCCAGCGCCAAGCGCCTGTTTGTTTTCCCATTTCCCAGCCACCAGCGACACCGGTGTAGGGATTTTCCAAATCGTATACACTGCTTTGTGCGGCAGTGGCATTGAAAAAATGGCTATTCTCTAATAGGTTGAGATTCGCAGTTACCGCAGAAACGCGTGCATCACGGGTAGATCCGGTAGTGTTCGAGCGAAGCACGTGGGTGTTTATAAAACCAATGGAGTTATTGGTGCCAATGCGCTGGTCCACGGCGAAGACATTATAATTAGTCATCGGTTCTGTAAGTACTTCAATAGCAGCACCCGTTGAATCTTGACCGAAAGCATAGTTATTTGCCGTAAGGGCATTAAGCAACCCAATACTGAGATTCTGATCCGTAGTTCCAGAGACCTTTGTTGCATTTAACATTCGAGTAAAACTCTGCGTTGTATTCTCGAGATCCCCCAGATTAGCATTGGTGAAGTTTTTAGGATTACCGCCAATCCGTCTACTGTAGAAAAGTCCTGCTTTATTGAAAAGGTTGACACCCTCAGTGAAAAATTGACGGTTTTCATCGAAGCGTTGTTCAAAGGCTTCAAAGTTCACAAACTGCTCATCATATGCAACTTGAGAAAAGTCAGGGAGCAGCGTCATATCTAGTGTGAAACTCTTGTTGAGTCCAATCTTGATGTCGGCTCCAGCTGTTCCTGTACTGCTCGTATTACCCGTACTATTACGCAAAACTGAACCAGTAAAGTTGGGTCTTAAGCTGATGCGCTTGGGTGGGTTCATTATGCGTATGCCCTCCAATATCCCGCTTTGAAGAGATTCGTTTTCAAAATTTCTATCGATGGGGTTCCAGCTGTACAAGGTGCGCGTACTGCGAATGGATCTTTTAATATTAAAACCCCAGGGCTTCGGAGCTTCACCATCCTTCGTACGTGGCATTCGTAATACTCGGTAGGGAATGAAAATTTCAGCGTTCCACGAATGTTCCGTTTTCACAACGGCACTGTACCAAACGGCATTCCAACTTCCATCTTCAGCGTCGTCATTTGTCGCACGAGAATCGCCTTGAACACCGGCGGCACTCAGGTAAAAATTAAAATCATTCGAACCGTCGTTAAATGGATTGATGATGATTTGAACCCAGTCCGTATTTGCATTGACTCGGTCCCTCGGAGTTAATTGGCTCAATATCGGTGCAGTATCGTCCGCAAAAGCAAAAGCTATATACAGTCCTTTCTCAGTGTAGAATAAACGGACATCATCAGCAATACCATCGGGTGTTGCAGAAGGTTCAGGGAAGTAACATTCTAAAGGAGTCAATTGCGCCGCTGTATCCCATTGCGGCTCAGACAAAGCACCATCAATGCGCATACCTTCATCTGGTAATGCTGGAATAAATGCTGATTTTGGCAAATTTTGGGCATTAAGGCCAAAAAAATGGAATGCCAATAGGAAAATTAGGTAGGTTTTGGGCATGCGCAAATATCGGTAATCGATTGGATATATTGATTTAACAACTTTACCAGTTAAAAAGGTTCATCGTTCAAAGGTTGTGCCCTAAATTTGTGGACAAATCAAGGAACACATATGAACCTCCACGAATATCAAGGAAAAGAAATTTTAGCCGGTTACGGCGTACGTATTCAACGCGGAAAAGTGGCTCAAACGCCAGCAGAGGCGGTTGAAGTAGCGAAACAACTCACTGAAGAAACCGGTACCTCCTGGTACGTAGTTAAGGCACAAGTTCACGCTGGCGGTCGCGGAAAAGGCGGTGGGGTGAAGCTTGCAAAGGGCATTGATAAGGTGGAAGAAGTAGCTGCTAGTATTGTAGGGATGCAATTGGTTACCCCTCAAACTTCAGCAGAAGGAAAGAAAGTACATCAAGTGTTGGTTGCTGAAGATGTGTATTATCCTGGGGAAAGTGAAACTTCAGAGTTCTACATGTCGGTCTTGCTCAACCGTTCTACTGGACGCAATATGATTATGTATTCCACTGAGGGTGGTATGGACATTGAGACTGTTGCAGAGGAGACGCCGCATTTAATTTTTACTGAAGAGATTGACCCTAAGGTAGGTTTGACCGGATTCCAAGCGCGCAAGATTGCTTTCAATTTGGGTCTAAGTGGTGCTGCTTTTAAAGACATGACGAAATTCGTCACCGCACTTTACCGTGCGTATGAAGGCGCAGATGCTTCTTTATTTGAAATCAATCCAGTTTTAAAGACTTCCGACGATAAAATCTTGGCTGTAGATGCAAAGGTAACCATCGATGATAATGCATTATACCGTCACAAGGACATCGCAGAAATGCGCGATACGCGTGAAGAAGAAGCTATAGAAGTCGAGGCAGGCGAAGCCGGCCTAAACTTTGTCAAGCTCGACGGTAATGTAGGTTGTATGGTAAATGGAGCAGGCCTTGCTATGGCTACCATGGACATCATTAAAATGGCAGGCGGTAACCCCGCAAACTTCTTGGATGTAGGAGGAACTGCTGATGCAGCGCGTGTGGAGCAGGCGTTCCGTATTATTCTTCGCGATCAAAATGTAAAAGCAATTTTAGTCAACATCTTTGGTGGTATCGTTCGTTGTGATCGTGTTGCTCAAGGGGTTGTTGATGCGTACAAAAACATGGGTAATATTAATGTGCCTATCATTGTTCGCCTCCAAGGAACGAATGCTGTAGAAGCAAAAAAATTAATTGACGAGAGTGGACTCGAAGTACACAGTGCGATTGCTTTGCAAGAGGCAGCAGACTTAGTACAAGAATTGGTCTAATCTTCGTAGATTCCATTTAAATTAGCCCCGAGCCATAAGCTCGGGGTTTTTTATGTCTATAGATGTACTTTTAGAGTGGAGCGCGACGCTTCTTGGATTGCTGTTCATATATGGCTTAATCAAACGAAAGGTTTGGGCGTGGCCCTTTGGAACGCTTTCCTCCGCGCTTTCTGTTGCATTATTCCTTCGAGCCGGCCTGTATGCGGAATGTGGTCTTTATTTTGTGTACGTTCTCATGGGCTTTTATGGTTGGAGGCAATGGTCTGTTCAATCTTCCAGCGCGCGTGTTGCGTTGGTTTCACTTCCAATAAAGTTTCAATACCGGGCATTGCTCGGAATTCCTGCCGCTCTCGGATTAGGCTACGCTCTGAATACTTTGCCTGGTGTGTCCTACGCCTATTTCGACGCTTTTACTACCGTCTTTGGATTGTGGGCGACCTGGCAGGAAGCTAAAAGAATTCGTACGGCCTTTCATTACTGGATTCCTTTAAACATCGCTTCTGTTATTCTATACGGTGTTAAAGGTCTTTGGGTGTATGCAGCCCTGATGATAATATATTCTGCAATGAGTGTAGTTGGATTTATACGATGGCGCAAATAATTCAGTTATTTTAGTGGCCAATTCGTAATTACATCAAGACATGAATGCACAAGAATATATTGACCTCGTTAAAACAACGCTCGACGCTTTAGATCCAACTCGCTTGGACCAATTAGTTGATGCCTTTCATACGACCTATGAAAAGGGAGGGAACATTTACACCATGGGTAATGGTGGATCTGGTGCTTCTGCCTCTCATGCCGCTGGCGATTTCTTAAAGGGGGCCAGCTATGGATTGGACAAACGATTCAAGATGATCTGTTTAAACGATAACCTTCCCTCAATGATGGCTATTGCCAATGATATCGGCTGGGATAGCATTTTTATAGAGCCTCTGAAAAATTTCTTGCAACCGCACGATCTAGTCATCGGTATTAGTGGCTCTGGCAACAGTAAAAACGTAGTAGCGGCTATGGAATATGCGAATGAGCAAGGTGCTACTACAGTCGCTTTAAGTGGTTTTAACGGGGGTAAAATTGCACAAATTGCGACCATCAATGTACACGCACCCGTCATGGATATGGAAGTTACTGAAGATGTACACATGGTTATTTTCAATATTGTGAAAAAGCAAATGATGGCACGCTTAATGGGCGAAAATCCATCGATGGGATCTACGTACGATCAAAGAATAGGATAAATGAAGCGTTTCGCGCTGATAGGAGCAGCAGGATATATCGCTCCAAGGCATCTAAAAGCAATAAAAGATGTAGGAGGGGAGTTAGTTGCAGCCTATGACCCCAGTGATAGTGTAGGGCATTTAGATGCCTATTTCCCTTCGGCTGCATTTTTTACAGAATTTGAGAGATTCGACAGGCATTTGAACAAGCTTTCGGAGCGTGGACAGGGAGTAAATTATATCAGTATTTGTTCTCCTAATTATCTTCATGACAGTCATATTCGGTATGCACTCCGCATGAATGCACACTGCATTTGCGAAAAGCCTTTGACGCTAAGGCCATGGAATATAGATGGTTTAAGTTCGGTTAGTCAAAGTACTGATAAAAAGGTATTTACGATACTTCAATTGCGCTTGCATGAACGGGTAATCGCTCTAAAGAAGGAAGTGGAAGACCAATTAAAATCGAATCCTACTCACATCTTTGACGTGGAGCTGACCTACATCACCTCTCGGGGTAATTGGTATTATGCTTCTTGGAAAGGTGATGAAGAAAAAAGTGGTGGAATTGCTACAAACATCGGGGTACATTTCTTTGATATGTTGCATTGGATTTTTGGTCCAGTAGAGCATCAAAAAGTACATGTCCGTTCTCACGATCGAGCTTCAGGAGTCTTGTCTTTTAAAAACGCAAATGTTCGGTGGTTTCTGAGCATTAATGCGGCAACATTACCTGAAGCGGTTGTGCAAAATGAGGGTAGAATCCACCGTAGTTTACGTTTCGATCAATGGTCTTTCGATTTTACCGAAGGCTTTACAGAATTACATTCTCGTTCTTACGCGCACATTCTCAACGGTGAAGGCTTTTCAGAGCGTGACGCACATGCTGCGATTGGTATCGTTCATAGTATGCGTGAATCACAGATCAGTCCGTTAGATTCCGGCGCGCATCCGTTAGCTTCTTTACCCCAAGATTCGCATCCTTTTTATCCTTTAAAAGAATCGTAATCGACTCTTTATTAGCGTTGTAAGAAGTAGTCAATAGTTATTCACACTTCTTTAGGAAGGCGTTTAGTTTTGTTAGCTTTGAGAGTACCTCATTAGGACTTTACGCCTTTATGTTTTTAATATTTGATACTGAAACTACCGGTTTTCCAAAGAATTGGAATGCCCCCATTACGGACCTTGATAATTGGCCTCGTGTGGTTCAATTGGCATGGCAAATCCACGATGAGAACGGCGCGCTGGTGGAAGTTCAGGATCATATTATTTATCCAGACGGATTTGATATACCGTTTAATGCAACAAAAGTGCACGGTATTTCTACGGAACGCGCTAAGAGCGAGGGAAAACCGCTCGAGGATGTTTTAACGATTTTTGAAACGGCCCTTGAAAAGTGCGAATACCTTGTGGGGCACAATGTCAATTTTGATCTTAATGTAACCGGTTGTGAATACTACAGAATCAAGGGTGTCAATCCGTTGGACGCAAAAAAATCTTTAGACTCATGTACCGAAACGACGGCCAAATTATGTGAGTTACCAGGTGGACGAGGAGGTAAGTTTAAACTACCAAAACTCGAAGAACTTCACGTTCATTTGTTTGGAGAAGGTTTCGCGGAGGCTCATAATGCTGCCTTCGACGTCGAGGCAACGGCACGTGTTTTTCTAGAGTTACTGCGTTTAAAGGTCATTACACCGGAGGCCATAGGTAAACCTACCGACTTTCTCGATGGATTCTATGCCGTAAATACAGCACCTATTAAGGCAATAGGTTTGGCTGTTGACGAAGCGCGTAAAAAGAGGGCTAAAGGAGTGGGTGGAGATGAAACGACTGAAGTTACTGCTACTTCAAACCTCCACGCTGCCGATGTTGATTTTGCACACTTACACAACCACAGTCAATTTTCTATTTTGCAAGCTACGACTGTTGTTAGTGAATTAGTAAGAGCGGCAGTGGAGAACGGTCACTCAGGGGTTGCATTGACTGATCTAGGCAATATCATGGGCGCGTTTCACTTTAACCGCGCGGTTATGTCGGTTCCTGGAAACCGAGAGGCCTATGAGCATAATCAAAAAGTAAAAAGTGGAGCATCGAACGAGCCACTTCAAGAATATCCGTTTGTTGGTGTTATAGGTTGCGAATTCTTCGTTTGTGAAGACAGGCTCGATCGCAGTAAAAAAGACGATGGTTATCAAATCGTAATTCTAGCCAAAACCAAAAAAGGGTACCACAATCTTGCAAAGCTCAGTAGTGAAGGCATGTTGAACGGCTTTTACTATGTTCCGAGAATTGATAAGGCTTTCCTTCTTGAAAATAAAGAAGATTTGATTGTTTTGAGCGGAGGCTTACGCGGAGAAATACAGCACCTCTATCTAAATGTGGGTGAAGTACAGGCACGAGAAGCTCTGGAATGGTGGAAGGATCAGTTTGGTGAGGATTTTTACCTGGAATTGAACCGTCACGGCCTTGATGAAGAGGATCATGTCAATCTGCAATTACTTAAATACGCCAAAGAATACGGCATCAAATACATTGCTGCTAACAATACGTTCTACTTAACCCAGGAAAATGCGGAGGCGCACGACATCCTCCTCTGTGTTAAAGAGGGCGCACAAAAGAGTACCCCAATAGGCCGTGGTCGAGGCTTCCGTTATGGTTTCCCTAATCAAGAGTTTTATTTCAAGAGCAAAGAGGAAATGGTTGAGCTGTTTTCCGATTTGCCTGAAGCACTCAACACAACTAAAGAAATTTTAGATAAAATAGAGTTGTATCCTCTTGAGCGTGATGTTTTGTTGCCTGAATTTGATATTCCCGAGCAATTCCAGGATCCACAAGACAAGATTGATGGGGGACAACGTGGCGAAAATGCGTACTTACGACATTTGACTTACGAAGGTGCGAAAACACGCTATGAAGACTTGTCAACGGAAATTAGCGAGCGTTTAGATTTTGAGCTTGAGACCATCGCACGTACGGGTTATCCTGGGTATTTCTTGATCGTACAAGACTTCTGTGAAGCCGCCAGGCAAATGGGAGTTAGTGTGGGACCGGGGCGCGGTTCTGCGGCCGGCTCTGCAGTAGCGTATTGTACGGGAATTACAAATGTTGACCCTATAAAATATGACCTGCTGTTCGAGCGTTTTTTGAATCCGGAGCGTGTATCACTACCCGATATTGATATCGATTTTGACGACGAAGGTCGTGATAAGGTCATTCAGTATGTTATAGATAAATATGGCTCCTCTCAGGTTGCCCAAATCATTACTTATGGTACGATGGCAGCAAAGAGTTCCATACGCGATGCTGGAAGAGTACTAGAATTGCCATTACCGGATACCGATCGTATTGCAAAGCTAATTCCAGACATGACAAAGCTTAAAAAGCTCTGGGAATTAGATGATAAGCAACTGCGCAGCAAATTCGGTTCTGAAGAAGCAGGTATGGTTCGACAGTTAAAATCACTTTCCGAAGGCGAATCGCTTGAGGCAACCACTATTAACCAAGCTCGTGTTTTGGAAGGTTCGGTTCGAAATACGGGAATTCATGCATGTGGCGTAATCATAACGCCTAGTGACATTCGAGAATTAGTCCCCGTAGCTCGTGCGAAGGATTCGGAAATGTGGTGTACCCAGTTCGATAACTCTGTTGTAGAAGATGCAGGGCTGCTTAAAATGGATTTCTTAGGCCTTCGTACGCTGACCATTATCAAAGAGGCGTGCCGTTTGGTGAAACAGCGTCACGATGTAGATTTAGACCCAGATAGTTTTCCGCTTGATGACACTAAAACCTACGAATTATTTCAGCGAGGAGAAACCGTTGGTATTTTTCAATACGAAAGTGCTGGAATGCAAAAATACCTCAAAGAGCTGAAGCCTACAGAGTTTGCAGATCTCATTGCAATGAACGCTTTGTATCGTCCAGGGCCACTCGAATATATACCTGAATTCATCGATCGAAAACACGGCCGTAAGGAAATCGTTTACGATTTAGCTGCTATGGAGGGCAAGCTTAAAGAAACCTATGGGATAACCGTCTATCAAGAGCAAGTAATGTTGTTGTCTCAGGAGTTGGCTGGTTTTTCAAAAGGCCAGGCCGATATGCTTCGTAAGGGCATGGGTAAGAAACAAAAACACATCATTGATAAGCTTAAGCCAATGTTCTTAGATGGCGGTGAAGAACGTGGTCACGATAGGGACGTGCTGGAGAAAGTTTGGAAGGATTGGGAAGCATTCGCTTCGTATGCATTTAATAAATCGCATTCCACGTGTTATGCTTGGGTAGCCTTTCAAACGGCTTACCTTAAAGCGCATTACCCTGCAGAATTTATGGCATCCGTATTGTCAAATAACATGTCGGATTTAAAGACGGTTACCTTCTTTATGGAAGAATGTCGGCGCATTGGTGTACAGGTATTGGGTCCTTCTGTGAATGAAAGTTTATTGCGTTTTTCTGTTAACCCAAAAGGCTCAGTTCGATTCGGAATGGGCGGTATGAAGGGTGTAGGTGAAAATGCGGTCCGAGAAATTATCGTTCAACGCGAAGAGGGCGGCCAATTCAAAAATCTATTCGATTTATTAGAGCGCATAGATCTCCGCCAAGCCAATAGAAAAACGATCGAATGCCTCATTCTTGGTGGTGCTATGGATGATTTTGAGGGTACCCACCGTGCAATGTATTTCTCAGAAGAAGAGGGTGGACGCAGTTTTGTAGAAAAAGCAATCAAATACGTTCAAGGCAAGAAAAACGATGCGGAAAGTGCACAAGCCTCACTTTTTGGTGAAGGATCTGGGGAAGAACTTCCGCCGCCCACTATGCCGGACGTACCCGAATGGCCATCAATCGTTGCTCTGAAGAAGGAAAAGGAGATTAACGGGATGTACCTTAGTTCTCATCCCCTTGATGACTTTAGGACAGAGATTAAGTATTTCTGTAACGCCTCTTTGAGTCGTTTGAATAATGTCGAAAGTATATTAGGCCGAGATGTAACCGTTGCTGGTATAGTAACCGATGCGCAACATCGCATATCGAAAATGGGAAAAGGTTGGGGAATATTCCGACTCGAGGATTTTCACGGGGATTATGAATTCAAGCTCTTCGGCGAAGATTATCTGAAGTTCCGGCACTTTTTCGATAACGAGCAATTACTCTATGTTCGAGCACGCGGCAGGAAGTTTAATCAACGCCAAGGCGAAGGTTTTATAGAACGTTTGAGCGTCGATGTTGCAGAGGTACGTTTACTTTCGGAAGTTCTAGAGGAAAGCAGTAAGAGTCTAGAAATTAAACTGGATTTACAACAACTAACTACGCCATTGGTTGATGAACTGCATGAGCTTTTAGCGTTGTATCCTGGGAAAAAACGAGTAAAGCTGCATGTGATAGATTTAGAAGAAAAACTAGATATAAAACTGCCTGTAAAAGAATTTAAAGTCACTATTACTAAGGACTTGTTGCAGGTATTAGAACAGCACGATAAACTGCAACCAAAGGTGATAAACTAGATGAAAAAGTGGGTTGGATTTATCATGCTGGTGCTTACCACACCTCTTATAGCCCAGGTGAACTGTATAACTTCACCGGACCAGTTAGGGCCTTATTTCATCAAAAATGCACCGATCATTACTAATGACACCCTTGCTCCAGGGGTTAAAGACACGGCAAGAGCCTTACAGCTTACGTTCTATGTTTCATCAGATTGTGATACTGTAGATTTAGATTCACTTGCCAGCACCTATATGGTGGAGTTGTGGCATGCAAATGCACTGGGCGATTATAGCAATGTCGATGGCAATCCAAACGACTTCGCCTACCGAGGCAAATTAGAACTCTCAGGAAAATCTACGGTGTTTCATACTGAATTACCGGGTATTTATCCTTACCGACCTTCGCACATTCATCTAAAAAGTTATTTAACTGATGCTTGGTTTACAGATACATTGGTGACGCAAGTTTATTTTGAAGGCGATTCTCTCATACCCTTTGATGTTGCGAATACGTTTCCAGAACGTTGGATACGCCTAGACACTACCGCAAATGGATTCACTGGTGGTTTTGCTTTTGGACTGGCGCTAAACATCGGTATGAAGGAGCAGGAGGGTAGACTTTGGTCGTGTTTCCCAAATCCTGCAACGAATACACTCATGCTAAAAACTTCAGGCCCTGTTCGTGCTATTCAAATTTTTGATATACGCGGTAGTGTTTACTTTGAGGGCGATTTAGTCGATGGGGATATCATCGATATTTCGGATTGGCCTCGAGGTAGTTACATCGTTCGTAAAGACGGTACAGCCCAGCTTTTGCTGGTTCAGTAGGGTTTTTAACAGAATAGGTCATTTCGTGTGGATAACATCAATGACCTCATAGGTGTAGCCTATAGGTTACAAGGCTAAATTGGTCCTACTTTTGAATTAAGAAAACGAAATACATTTTTTATGGCACTCGAAATAACAGAAGCAAACTTTGAAGAAGTTGTAATGAAATCAGATAAGCCTGTATTGGTTGATTTCTGGGCAGAATGGTGTGGCCCTTGCCGCATGGTTGGACCAGTAGTTGACGAATTAGCGGGTGATTACGAAGGCAAGGCAGTTGTAGGAAAATTAAACGTAGATACAGACGGTGCAGTTGCGCAACAGTTCGGTGTACGTAACATCCCAACGCTATTGGTTTTCAAAAACGGTGAGATCGTAGACAAGCAAGTGGGAGCAACCAGCAAACAAGTACTTGCATCGAAGCTTGATGGCGCTATGTAAGCTACCGCAAAGCAAATTTTCAAAAGCCCCCAATCCGAGAGGATTGGGGGCTTTTTTTGTTTGCAACTTTTAGTTTTTGACAAAAATTGACTTTTAAAATTTGACGTGCCAATTTGAATAGAAACCTCAAATATCGCATGCTATGAAAGCAATACTACTTCGCTCTTTTTGTTGGATCATTTGTATCCATTTCCCTTTAATCGCTACTGCTCAGTTACAAGATTCGTTGGATTGGATTTATGAAAAACTACCCGCTCAAATATTTCCAACTGGATTATTGCACGATGTTAGTTCCGTGCATTTGTTTACACACGATACCCCATTAGATCCTCATTTTCATAACGGTGAAGTTCCGGGCAGAAGTGCAAACATCGAGCGGTTCCAGTATGTATATATGGATCTTTTTCATAGTCAGTTGTATGACTCTACCGGTGTTTTACAAACACAGAATGGGCTACGCCTTTTACCTTGGGACAGTTTGCAATTGGAGGGAAAATATATAAATAAGGTAGATGTTCCTCTTGTGTTGCTCTGGGCAACTTTTAATACGCTAGATTCCAGTTCCTTAAATAAAGGCTATTTAGATTTTCATAACGGCCAATTCGATGTAGTAGACGAATACATTTACGTTGACGATCAAGGGCAATATCCTGTTTATCAAGGCGACCCCATAAAACTCGCCCGTCAAGCGGTCTTGCAAGACACAACTTTTATTGGATCCATCCTCCATTCATCTGTATATAGCGAATCAAATACAGTTCTAGTGACCTTTAATCTTGACGAAAGTGAGGTATATCAGAATATCGGTGGCATAGATAGTTTAGCAGTAGATTTTGCCGATGGAAACGGTTTTCGAAAAATCAATACAAACCAAGTGATTTCCATTTCTTATCAATGTGCCGCATCCAGCGTAGAAAACGTGGTTAAACTCCTCCGAATACGCGGTTATAAAAATGGGAAGACAGCTGAGAGTAGGCTAAAATTCAACATCGTTTTTAATGCTCCTGTAGCTCATAAAGAACTTTTAACAAATCAATTGCCATCACCACCATGCTTGCCAACTGTAGATCCATCAGGAGGTGCAAGAATATCTGTTAAATATGCCAATCCAGGTGCAGGGCTTCAGAAACCAGTTTTAATTATTGAAGGCTTCGAATCCTCCATTCGGCCCTATGGAAATCTTACCTATAAAAGTATCAGCAGCGGCTACGTATTCAACGAAAATGGTGAGCAAATATTTCAACACATACATCCTCTAAGTTGGTTGTATGATTCCCTATCAATAGCAGGATTTGATATTGTGCATTTAGATTTCAGTGACGCAAAATTATCACTTCAAGAGAATGAGATCAATCTCTTGAGGACTATTCAATGGATAAACGATGAGAATCCATTTGCTGAGATTACACTGATTGGTGCTTCTATGGGTGGGCTCATCGCGAAGATGGCTATAAACGATCTTGTCAAAGCTGGCTGTTGTTACCCAATCGTCGGATATGGCTCCTTTGATGTCCCTCATCGTGGTGCATTTATCCCTATCGGATTGCAAGCAGCCAGTAAATATTACGCCGAATTATTGCCTTTTGTACCAATGGCAAGAAATCCCTGGTCTATGGTTATGAATTCAGAGGCCGCACGCGGGCTTTTGGTAATGCACTTTGATCCATCCGCACGTAAGGAGCATGAACAGCTCCTTAGGAAGGCTGGAGCGCTACCTCAAGGCATACGCACTTTCGCAATAGCTAATGGCAGTGACATGGGAATACAGCAATCATTGACGGACCCTTTCAGCCGATATTTTATGCACGGATTGATCTTAGAGACTTGCGTAAAACATGCTGTTGGCTATCATCCAGATACTATAACCTTTAATCTTGATGGATATCGTGATTCACTTTTGGTATTTGGTATGGAGGCTGTTGCGCACAGTCATGTTGACTCGTATTTGTTTAAGGCTACCTCATTTCGACAGTTGGTAACGGCACTTCAAATGAACTGGACAGCTAGGTGTTCCGCCCGTAAAGTCCAACTCATCGCTGCAGTAGGACCAATGATACCGGGTTTATCAAAAGCATTCCTTTCTAAGGCAATAATCAAGCGCCAGAAACGTACCAATAATGGGTTAGCGAAAATGAAGCAGCGTTTTACAAAAGGTGCGGCTATAGTGCTTCAACATAAATTTCCTTTAAATTATGCTGAAGTGCCAGGAGGCTTTACGACAACAACAGATGCATTTGAGATACCTATACTCAGCAAAATATATAGCTCGACGCATTGCTTTATTCCGTCGTTTAGTGCGTTAGATATTGCAGACAGCCTTGTAAATCAGTCATTTAGAAATACACTAACCACCTCATTTCACAGTTTTATTGCTCCAGGACTAGTACATGATAATGCAGCGCCTAATCAAGCACACATCGCAGTTGATTCTACAATAATTGCTTACGGAATGGCACAGTTACGTTCCATTCATGATGAAAAGTTAAAAGACAGTTTAAAGACGAATTATAATGTCGCTCAAGAACACGCAGTTTATGGTGCCGTGATGAGTGATTTAGGGAAGGTGTTAGTTCCCAAAAACATAACTTTAGGACTGGCTCGAAATGGGTATAGAGGTGCTGCGAATTCTACCATTTTAGCTGCTTCAAGGCAGAAGGTGTATTGTTATGTGGGACAAGGCTGCGCTTCAGATACTTTACACATTTATGGGAACCTTCAAATAGGCGATGGGTCAGATCGGATAGCTTCGTTACGAGTAAATAAGTCCAGTGCTTTGGTACTCCATAAAGGATCCTCTCTTACCATCGATTTCGCTAGCCGTTTAGAAATTGAAGAGGGCGCGGCATTGATTATCGAAAAAGGCGTGTCTATAGTACTGGATAGTGGAGTTATGGTAATAGATGGAACGCTGTTACTAGCGTCAGAAGCCGAATTTCGACCAAATGGACCAGGGAAATTTACCTTTGAGGAAAATGCAGTTTTTTTAGCTGGTAAACAGACGGTAGTTCAATTCGAAAATGCTAAGATTCGGATGGCATCAACGCTTGAAATTCCTTTAGAATTGGATCAGTTTCTGTTGAATCAATGTGAACTAAGTTTTGAGTCACAGGCCACCCTTCAATTGAACTGTAACGCTCAATTATGGAATACGGAATTTGTTAAAAGCGGTAAGAAACAAAATGGCTCTGTTATTGCGTCAAAGGGTACTGTAGATATACAGGATTGCAAATTCTTAGGAGGTAGACCAGCCATTTCAATTCATGATTCTGTTCACTGGTACATGGCCAATACAACGGTTGCCAATACTTATTTGGGTTTGTACGCAAAGACGGCGCCACAACTGTTTTCAGCGAATTCGTTTACGGGAAATACCACGGGTGGGCACATAACGGGAGGTGATTACCTTATTGAACGATCGTTATTTCACAATAATGATGTTGGGTTAATCCTTAGTGGTCCTAGTACATGGATTCAAATAGAGTCTTGTGATTTCTCCTCAAACGGAAGTGCTGGTTTACAATCAGTGGAATCGAAGCTTCATGTTTTGTGTAGTACTTTTTCTCATAATACCATAGGTATTAAGGCATCTAAAGGCCGATTAAAACTTGCAAAAAATGCAGGTAATACCTTTCAGAATAATACTGTAGGCGTGAGTTTTCAAAGTCTAGAAAAACTAGAATTACAGCAAGGACATAATGCCTTTAGTCAACAAGTTATGTTCGATATTGTAGGTAGTTTTGAACCTTCTGCAAGTATCAGCTATAACGGTTCCTTCCATTACTTGTATGCTGATAATACGAGTTTTTCTAAAGCAAATAGTAACCTTTTAAGTATTGGGAGAGACACCGTTTACTTGTTGTATACATCTAGTCAGCCTCCAAGTGCATTGCTTTGTCCCAATAAAGGGGGTAAGAAATTAGTAGACGTGAATTGGTCAAGGTTGGATTCAATACCTGAATTAGTAGCCTTTCCAAACCCGGGAAATGAATGGGTCGAATTGGTATTTCCAGCGACAACCACCACCGCAGAATTATCCATATATAATCCCCAAGGTGAGCAAATTCTCTTCGAATTTCTACCCGAAGGAACACATCGAAAGCAATTGAGTATATCAGGTAATGTAGGCTTGTATTTTATCCGATTGATTGACGGAGAACGTGTAGCACAATTGCGGTGGCTTAAGCTGGATTAGTTAATATTTTTTAACCTAATGTATTCGCCCTATTTTGCAGTATAATTCCGAGACAATGTCTAAGCCAATACCAATGGTAGATTTACCCAAAATCCACGCGCCTTATCAAAGCGATTTGGATAAAACTGTCCTCTCTGTAGTGCACAGTGGGGGCTACATTGGAGGAACCGTAGTAAAAGATTTTGAAGCGAGGGCTGCATCCTACTTAGGCGCTCCTATAGTCGGTGTTGGTAACGGTACAGACGCACTTCTAATAGCCCTTATGGCTCTTGATATTCAGTCTGGTGATGAGGTGATTGTTCCTGCCTTTACGTATGCTGCAAGCGCTGAAGTTATTGGGCTATTAGGGGCCGTAGCGGTTTGGTGTGATGTCAACGAATCAACCTTTACTATCGATCCGGATTCAGTCAAATCCGTACTTTCGGATAAAACTGCGGCAATTATAGCGGTGCATCTTTATGGACAATGTGCGGATATTGAGGCGTTAGAAAATTTAGCTCCTAACATTCCTATTGTGGAGGATACGGCTCAGGCATTTGGGGCAGTTTTTACTACCGGTAAATATGCTGGTCGTTATGCAGGTACCGTAGGGTCTTTTGGGACATTTAGTTTCTTTCCGACGAAAAACCTGGGTGCGCTTGGGGATGGAGGTGCAATTGCTAGCACGAATGCTTCGTTGCTTGCAAAAGCAAAATCCATTGCAAGTCACGGACAACGCAAAAAATACCATCACGATCAGTTAGGTGTGAATTCAAGGTTAGATCCTATCCAAGCTGCAGCGCTCACGGTTAAATTGAATTACCTACCCCAGGCATTAACCGCCAAAATTGGAATTGCGGAAAAGTATTTGAGTGCTTTTGAATCTTTGAATGAAGTTGTACTTCCTTTAACGGCATCTTTTTCGAACCACACTTACCACCAATTTACGCTTCGTGTTCCCAAAGGAAAACGTGACGGTTTTGTTTCATTTATGAATGAACGAGGTGTTGCCACAATGATTTATTACCCCATACCATTACACAAACAAAAGGCTTACGCACATTTTGAGCCGAGAACTTCGCTATCTGTAAGCGAAAGTTTATCAAACTGCGTTATTAGTATTCCTGTGCACGAGGCGCTCGAACCCAGCGAAGTTCTTGAGATACAGGCTGCCATAAAAACCTACTTTTCTTAATTATGGGTGATTTTTTCGTACATGAAACAGCCGTTGTTGATACCGATGTCCAAATAGGTATTGGCTCTAAGATTTGGCATTTTAGCCACATTATGTCGCATTGTTCGCTAGGTGATAATTGTATACTCGGCCAAAACGTATTTCTAGGCGACTCGGTTAAAGTCGGTTCAGGAGTTAAAATCCAGAATAACGTTAGTGTGTATAGTGGCGTTGAGATTGAGGATGATGTTTTTTTGGGTCCTTCCATGGTTTTTACCAATGTTAATGCGCCACGCAGTTTTATTGAGCAAAAGAATTACGCAAGAACTCTAGTTAAAAAGGGTGCTTCTATCGGAGCCAATGCTACGATAGTATGTGGAAACACCATCGGTGCTTATGCGTTTATTGGAGCAGGTTCTGTAGTCACTCATGAGGTGCCTGATTTTGCTTTTATTTACGGTGTACCAGCCAAACAACAGGGTTGGATTAGTAAGGCGGGTTCACGATTAAAGTTTACTAACGGAACCACTGCAACTTGTGAGACGACAGGTGAGAAATACGAACTACGCGATGGGGTAGTCGCTTCAATTTCTCAATAATATGAAGGTCATCACTATTGTTGGTGCGCGTCCCCAATTCATTAAAAGTGCTCCAGTCAGTAAGGTCTTACAATCAAATGGTTTTAGGGAGTATGTGATACATACAGGGCAGCATTACGATGCTGAGATGAGTACCGTTTTTTTCAAAGAAATGGGTCTTCCAAAACCGTATGCCATTTTAAATTGTGGCAATCTCAAGAGAGATGAGATGCTCTCCAGGATGCAGGAGGCATTGAAACCTTTATTTGATTCTATTCAGCCAGATATCGCACTTGTTTATGGCGATACGAATTCAACTTTGGCAGGAGCGCGTATGGCACAGGAATGCAATGTTCCGCTGGTTCACATTGAGGCAGGTTTGCGTTCCTATAATGATGAGATGCCCGAGGAACACAATAGAATTGAGTCTGACCACATTGCAAAATGGTTATTCACACCGACGCAACAAGCCACAGAAAATTTGAAACGTGAGGGTTTCAAGGGGCGTGTTATTGAACAAGTTGGAGATGTGATGCTAGATGCGTTGCAAATGTTTCAGTCTAGCGCTGTACACACTGAAAAAATGGGACCAATTTCATTTTTTCACAAGCCATTTGCTTTGGCCACAATGCACCGCTTTGAAAACATAAGTAGTCCGGAGCGACTGGCTTTCCTGGTAGATCAGTTAAATACATTTAACGATACGGTAATGCCTGTTTGGATGCCATTACATCCCGCGACTGCAGTTCGCTTAAAAGACTTTGGTTTGAACTTATCCGTTCATATTGCTCCACCTGTAGGTTATCTTGAAATGCTTTGGGCGCTCAAACAAGCAGCGTTGGTATTAACTGATAGTGGGGGACTTCAGAAGGAAGCCTATTACTCCGATAAGCCTTCAGTTACACTCAGGGGAGAAACGGAATGGGTCGAATTAATTCAAATGGGTGCGAGTGTACTTTATGATCCTTCTGAAAATCAACCCCTAGCGCCAATAGCACTGAATATGCTTTCAAGTTTTAAGCCAGGGACGAAAGCACCTTATGGTGATGGAAAGGCTAGTCAAAAGATTATCCACGCTCTAGGCCTAGCCTAGTATTTTATTTAAGAATTCCTGCAATTTCACGATACAGGGCATATTTAGATTGTGTCCCATTGCATATTCGTAGAAATTGTAATTGGGATTAGTGGCCAACAATTCAGACGTGGCTTTTGCCCATTCGAATGGAATGACCGGGTCTTCTGTCCCATGCGACTGAAATACCGGTAGTTTAGATTCAAAACAAGAGAGCAAATGGTGCCATTCGGGTAGGGCATAACCGCTTAAGAAGACATATCCATCCGCTTTAAATCCACCAGTATATACTGCGGTTGAAAGTATAGCGCCTTGCGAAAATCCCCCTATAACCAACCGTCCACTAATTTGATTCGATGCAGTCCATTCAGCGATAGCATCTAACACGAGTATCTTCGCAGACGATACTTCTTCGCTGTTAATGATTTTAGCTCCATTATTCCAATCAATCGGATACCATGCATATCCGCCCATACCCATTGCTATTGGGGCCTGAAAGCAAACGAGATTTATTCCCTTGAAGTAGGGGTGAAGACCGAAAAGATCTTCTTTATTGCTACCGTAGCCATGCAATAAGACCAGGGTTGGAGAGGTAGCCGATTCGATGTGATCGATATATTCTAACATTATTCGATTATGTCCCAAGTATGATCGGCCAATAATAAGACCTTATTTAAGAAGTCGTAAGGACAATTGCGCCATTCATGTGGAGCAATCATACTGAGGACGTTACTTTCGTCATCTTTCTTGTAGAGGTAATACGTATGATTAATTTCCGGTTTGAAGCCCATGTGTGCTGAATAAATTTGCTCGCTTAAGGCCTTTCTCGCTTGAATCTTTCCGGCTTGTTGGGCCAATAACTCGATCTGTTGACGGATTTGATCGAGCTGCATGTCCGTCTGCATTTCCATCGCATTTACATCCAGACTCTTGTTTTTTAGCGTATCAACAGCTTGAAACGCGGGTGCAGAAACAGAGGAGCCGTACGGCAGTAAATTCGCATTTTCGGCGATTTTTTCGGGATCAATAGGATTAAATGTTCTCTTCTCTTCTGACATGTCTCAAAAATAAATGATTCCTTCTAAAGGATCTCCAATGGCTTCTGCCGTTCCGTTTTTGTGCTTTAAACAAGCTAACAAGGCCATTAATGCATCCCATTGGTGCCAATTCTTAACGGGGTCATCCAGCTGGGCATTATTTAGAAAGTCTACAAAATTCAACTCTTCGAGATAAGCATCATCCTTTTTATACCGTTTCATATCCAATCCTAAAGTGCTACAAACCATTTTAGGGTAGGTTTCAATGACGGATTCTATTTCTAATGCTTTCAGTTTTGCTGACAATTGCATGGCGCGTGCGGTCAAGCCCCCTAAGAACATAGGGCTCATTGCGCCTGCAAGTCGATCACACTCTCTGTAGTGGTAGTTATTGAATGAAGCCGGATCGATAAAGACTCCAGGTATACTTAAAGGGGCGTCGATAGCAATATATTTAGGTTTCAAGTTTTTTATCAAATCCAGAAGCCAAGCATCCGCATCTTTGCCCTTTGTACTTTGATGGACTTGCACTACACCCTTAGAGGAGTAGCCTGCTGCTGCCGTAAAACCTGAGGTTTTACTTCCGTAATCTATGCCTAATGCAACTATTTCCACTTGCCGAACAGCTCTTCAGTTTTCTGAAAACGATAATTAAATATTTCCTCTAGTTTGGGACGTACGATGATGGGGTGGGCAATTTTACCTAAAATCCCAAAGGGTACTTTGTAATTTACACGATCCAGCATTTCCACTCCGCCCTCGATTGCTTTAAAGTGATGTTCATGATGCCATATACTGTATGGGCCTACCCGTTGATCGTCAACAAAATAGGTTGGAGCTTCGACATGAGTAATCTCTGTAGTCCAGTGCATCTTAATACCTAAAAGTGGACTCACTTTATAGTGAATGAATAACCCTGGATACATTTCATCTGGTGTTTCAGATAGAATATTGAAACCCATGTAATCCGGTGTAATAGCGGCTAAATTCTCTGGCGATTGGAAAAACTTCCATGCCTCTTCAACACTTATAGGCAAGCGTTGGGTGCGTTCTAGGGTGTACATTTGGCGTTGCTTTAATTCAGCTAACACCTGAGATACCTATAAGTTCAAGGCTTATCCTTAGATGCGTTTCATTTGTTGCTTGATGTACTTCGTTTGTTCTGCAAGGACATTTTTACTATCCAATCGCTTTACCTCAGTCAATAAAATCTGTGCTTCTTTCTTACGTCGTTTCGTCAAGGCGATACCAGCAAGATTTAGTTTAGCTAAAGCTTTGTCTTGATCCATACGCAAGCCCGTATTCAAAGCTTTCTTTAATAGCGTTTCAGCTTTACCCACTTTACGTTGGCTTTCAATCATCCCCATAAGAAGATAATAATACGCCAATTGACTTTTAATCAGGCTTTTTTCCGGATTGCGAATACGACCTAACATTTTTTCTGCTTTGGAGACATCACTCTTGCGCATGTACCAAAGCGAGATGAGTATACGTTCATTTCTGAAATAGGTCAATAACACAAGGGCTGCTGGAAATAGTAAGGCAATGCCGTTACCAATTTCGCCATCTGCGAATTGGAATACAGACCAAACTAAAATTGCGGCAGTTACGCCTAATCGAATTATCTTACTGACCATCTCTATTATTTTTGACATGGCAAAGAAACGAAGAAATGGGCATAACTGATTGGATGACCTTAGATATAAGCGAGAAAAGAAAATTGTATAAAGAGCTATGCACTGGTTTGACTCCGCACAAGCAATCCTTGTTTAATGCAAAGGTGGCGAATAGAACTCGACATTTTTCGCTTGGGCTTGAAGACATGATGAAGACACAGAATGCCTCAGCATTAATGAGAACGGCGGATGCTTTTGGAGTTCACCGTGTTGATATCTACGATAAAAACGAACGATTCAATGTCGCCTCTGGTATTTCTAAAGGAGTAGAGAAGTGGCTCGACACCACTTTTTTTAACACTTATAATGACGGAAATCAGAAGGAGTGGGCGAATCAATTAAAGTCCTCTGGGCGCAAACTTTACGTCACAGCAGTTGATTCACGTGCCAGGCCGATAGAATCTCTTGATGCATCAGTAAGCGCAACGATTTGCTTTGGTAATGAGCATGAGGGGGCTTCGGATTTGCTTCAGTCATTGGCTGATGAATTAATTTACATACCCATGCAAGGATTTGTCGAGAGTTTCAATGTCTCAGTTAGTTGCGGTATTGTTCTACATCATTTAACGCACCATATGGAACTGTCAGGAGTCAAAAGGGGACTAGAGGAGGAGGATGAATTGAATACTCTAATTCAATGGTCATTGCGGACGGTTTCAAATCCACACCAATACTTAGGTTAAAGGCTGTATCGGAAACCTTCTTGTGTTTCGTTTGTCCAATTAATAACCTCCCATCGTATAAGTCGAGCTAAGATTTCAATTGTCTTGCTTCGGTGCAACTGCATAACTTTGGCCGCTTTGCTAACACTTACCTCTTCATAATCTTTTAGATATTGAATGAGACGCTGCTCCTTTTCTGTGAATGCGACGGGGTGCTTAGATTCTTTTAATCGGTCTTGTTTCCAGACTTCTTTTAAAACCGCATTTGCGACAAAATTTTGGTCGTTATCTCGATAATAGGCTTTTAAGCCGTCGATTTCATCTACTTGGTAAGGTTTTTCCTTGCCTTCAGTAATTTCTATTTCCCAAACATTTTTTCCTTCAATCTCATGTGCCCACACTTCGAGCTTCAAAGCCGGTTTAAGAAAAACCTCAGAAGCACTTTCTAACATATAGATATCATCTTCATCTTTTACACCTGCTATACTGCCGTTATCTCTTACCCCTACAAGTAGTCTGCCACCAGTTGTATTCGCAAAGGCGCTGAGTGTTCTTGCGATCTTACGTGCATCTGAAATACGGTACTTAAAATCTTGCTCGCTATGCTCTCCCTCACGAATAAGAGCATACAAGTCGTTTTGTGAAACTTTTTGATCGTAATCCTTAAACATTAAATTTTATGCTTAACTTTTGTATGTGGATGACCTCAGATTAAATAATGCCGACATTCTGTTCGTTGATGTTGCCAAAACTACAAACAGATTAATCGTGAGTAAGTTGTGTTTTTTGCATGCTTTTCAGGAAATCATTCGCGCTTTGCCTGAGCCTGTGCTAAAAAACAATAAGGAAGTACAAGTTATTTGGGCCTTCAAACAAAACGGTTTTAATCTCGCTCTACTTCAGTCACATTCCGTTTATTTCTTTGAAACATTTGGTTCATCTGCACGTCAGGTCCTCGATGCCTTAGAGCTCTATCGTTTAAGCTTGAATCTTATTGATGACGATTTTTTTGAGACCTGTTACGAGGAAGTAGCCTGTTATTTAGAAGAACTTGAGGCGACCTACCATCGTATCACAGATTACAAGGCACACTTTGACAGCACCTGGCTCCATCTTTGCAATTGATTATTTTGTGACGTAGATAACGTCTACCATGGCTTGAACATCAGAATTGCGACCAAACCAACGCGTTTTAAATTCTTCAGTGTAGATTCTAATGTTCGCGATTGTAACCGTATCTCCGTAGGTCTCCCTTGCTGCAGCTAACATCTTATCATAGCTTATTAATCCATCATGTAACGATATTTCTCGAGTTTTTTCTGCAGCTGTTATTTTATCGCTGTAGATGATATCTGGATATACCATGATTGTTCCTACATAGGTCCAATTCTGTCCGTACAAACTGTTTGCAGTATCGTAAAGACTTCGGTTAGGACTGGCACATGAATTGAGCAGGACAGCGATGGTAGCAGTGAGAAGCAGTCGTTTCATTGTGGCTTTATTTTGATCAAAAATAAGGCAAATAAATAGCCCTCGAAAGGGCTATTATTTCAAATTTCACATTGTTTTGAGACGTTCTCGCAACACTTTATCTGAGATTCGGATTCCCCGCTCCAGAAGATGATTCTTAACCTTTGGCAGGTCTCCTTTGAAAAGTTTAATGGCTTGGTTAATACTACACATACGTTTCATCGTCCACGTTTTTAGATTAACACACTGAAATCTACAATTAATATTCAAACGTTACAAAGATATTTTATCAACTTAATGTCAGTCATCTAAATGAAAGTGTGTCTCCCTAAGCTTGGGCGTTGAGCTGAAAGAGCTTTAAATATTGAATCAGTTGTTAACAATAGAGTCGACAAGTATCTCGGTGAAATAGAGTAGAGGATTGCAGGAAACTTTTTGCCTCTATCTCTATATGGCCTAGATTTTTTGATAACTTGTCTTCACCATACCAAAACTAATACTAAGAGCCAATGCTTTCTCAAAAAGAGGTCGAGAGACTTCATTACGGGTTACTCTCTCATATTAAGCTACAAGGTGACGTTGAAATTCAAGCCTTAAATGAGTTGAGCAATAAATTCATACTGAGAAATGTTCCGAATGGTCATACCCTCTGGGATTTAAGTTCAAATAGTGGAGATCTTCACTTTATTCTTGAAGGCACGTTTGCCGAATATTTACAGCGTGGTTCTCATTCTTTTATTCTCCGTTTTCATAGGCCAGGTAAATTTGCATACTCTGAGGATTTATTGCTGTATTCCAAACGTTCTGACACCTTTTCGAAGGCCTTATCTCATGCTAAGGTAGCATCCTTACCGTCCGTTCATTTTCAAAACGCGCTTCGTCAAGGCGGTCTGGGAGCTAAATTGATGGAGGTACTGATAAACCTTAGTATGACTGAATATCGGAATACTACTTATGAAATGCTTCAGACCTCTGGAACAAATAGAATTCATGCTGCTTTAGAGCAATTTCCAGATTTACTGCACTTGATACCAAGGAGGGAATTAGCAGATTATCTTGGTATTTCGAGGGCCTCTCTATTTAGATCTCTAAAAGAAATTGACCATGAATAGTGGAGAAAAAGCAGCAATACGTGAATATTTTAAATCGCTACCAGTCTACTCAGAATTTTTTGATGAAGCGATAGATGCCATAATTACATCAATGGATTCCGGTATTAGCGCAGAAAAGGGCAGAGTATTAATAGAGCTTGGAGCAACCAACAAGGATTTTTGGTTTTTAAAAGATGGATTTTTAAAGGAAATGTACCGTAGCCCTTATGCGAATGAGGATTCGTTATTCAACATGATTCCTCCCTCTTCCATATTTGTTAACGAAGACACTTTATTCGCTAACCAAAGGCCACAACATTATTTCACCGCTTATACAAGCGTGGAAATCCTAAGGCTTAGAGAGGCTGATTATCTGAGATTACTCCAAGAATATCCAGTGGTAATGAATCTAATTTACCTCAGTGGAACTGCGGAAATTCAGAAGAGTAGGAGAGAACGTTTGAATATGCTACGTATGAATAAGACACCGGATCGTATTGAATGGGTCCAACAGCAGCGGCGGGAATTGTACCATGTTATGGATAGAATTACTCTTGCTCAATACATTGGTGTGAGTAGAGCGAGCCTGTATCGCGCTTTCGAAAAGAACAAAAAGTATCAATTTTGATACAAATGTTTAGATTTTCAATCTTGACATGCCGAAATCACACATTACATATTCAAATTAGAGATTTTTATACTCAAAAGCATTTATAGTCTCAATGTAGTTTAGATCTGTTGAAAGATTAAAAACAACGAACTATGAAGAATTTATTATTTGTTTTAGCATTAACAATGAGCGCGTTCAGCGTAAATGCACAATCGAAACCCTCTGTGGCTGTGTTAGATTTTGACACACGCGGCTACAATGAAGTAGAACGCTACCAGATCATTCAAAAGCTGTCACTTGAGATGATTAATATGTCTGGTTATGAAGTAATGGACAATTACGACATAGAATACATTTCTCAGCGTGATGAAAAAGATTTTACGGGTTGTTTCTCAAGAATCTGTCTAAAAGAATACGGTGAGCAGTTAGAAGTTGATTTTATTCTGACAGGTTCCATGAACTTGCTTGGTGAAAAAGTGAGTACCACCGTACGTTTATTTGATGTTGCAGAAGGAAAATTCATTAAGAGTACTAATCGAAATTATGTCGATGTTCCTAAAAACGATCTCCTCATGGCGGAGCTCGCCCTAAAAGATATGTTGGGTGTTGAGGTAGATCCAGAGTTAGTTCGTCGCGTCACCGTAGCCAATGATTACGACAATATTCTCAACAACCCGTTTGACAGAACGTTGGTTGCAGAAGGTCCTCGTATGGGCTTCGGTTTCGTGACGGGAAACAATGCTAAAATTTTAGCGAAGCCATCGGCGGAAGGCGGATGGAACCAGCAAATTCCTTTGAATTCTCAATTCGGTTACCAGTTTGAGAAGGCATACATTACGACGGGTAACTGGCAAGCCTTAGCGGAGATTGTACCAATGATTTCCGGTCTAGAGTCGAATAGATTCATCCCGAATCTGACCATTTTAAATGGATTACGTTCGAACAATTCAGGCTGGGAGTTTGCTTTCGGTCCTACCATTGATGTATCGAGAACGATGGACGGACAACTAGACAGCCGTGGCGAAATCAGCTTTAGTACTGCATTAGTGTTTTCCGTAGGTAAGACTATAAAAAGTGGGGAAATGAACTTCCCAATCAACGCATTTCTAATTCCACCTAAAGACGGTACCTCATACAGATTTGGTATTTCTATGGGGTGGAATTCATCAAAGAAAAAAAGGTTATTTGATTAATACCTATTCTGTTTAAGCAGCCCCCTCTGTGCATTGGTGCAGAGGGGGTTTTCTTTTTACCTTGGACCCATGTTAAAATCGATCCTTAACCAAAGACTTTTCGTAATCCTAGCGCTGCTGTCTTTGTGCGTAAATAGTGCAGGACAAAACGACACGAGCATTATTCTACAGCAAGTGACCGTGATCGATAAAGGAGATCCAGCAAGGGTTTTGATAAAGGCACTGCGACAAAATTGGAGAACTCTAGAGCGCTCCACACCGTCGAATTTAAAATATTACAGTAGAAAATATACGAGCACGACTAATGCTGTCGACTTCGAGCAAGTGGCCCATGTTTTCTTTGATGGTTTAGCGATACGACAGGAGGTTCAAGCGTATCGGGATTACAGTAAGTATATTCCAGACGATGGACGATCTGTACGGTTTGATGCAAGTTTAAACTTAAACCCCTCTTTTGATTTTAATGCAGATCAGGATGCCGGACTACTAGCAAAGTATCCAGAGATGTCCTTTCATCGTGCGTTTTTTTATCCCTTCAATTCGAACGAATTACCAGAGGCATCAGCGCGTACCATTTCAGGTCTTTTGGATTGGGATGGTTTTAGTGTTTACGAATTTCAGTGGCTTAAGGAATATCTGTTCGCTGGAGAGACCTTCGTGGAGTTAGGTTTTAAACCAAAGCCAGGAAAGAGCGGCTGGTCGGGTAAATTGTTGATCAATAGTACGAAATTGAGACCCGTATCTTTTGAGGGCACTGTTGGTGCACTTTCTCTAGAACAGACGTATACGAAGGGATATTTATTTTCAAACGCGTCGATCAAGATTAGTAATAGCGCAAAGAAAAGTGTGTTTGAATGGCAATTGGAAGGTATGGATTTACCTATCGTTACTGCAGCGAAGCGAGCGATGCAGGTGGGGTCCATGCCAGGTGAGCAGATGCGTGAAGTGAGTTATTGGCAGGAATACCGTCCTGCAGATGAGGAATTGGACCAATGGACGCAAAAGCAAGATAGTCTTATTCGTTACTTAAATTCCGACGAGTACCTCGATAGTATGGATGCTGTCTACAACGCTTTTCATTGGTATGAACCGCTGGTTAGTGGAGTAGGGTACCGTAAAAGAAGTCAAGGGACTAATTTTTATTTCAGTCCGCTGATCGGTCAATGGAACCTTCTTGGGATAGGGGGGGTACGTTGGCGTCCTACTATGGTGTTGGGTAAGCGATTCAAAAAAGATAATTCCATCAATGTCTACGGCAATTTAAACTATGGTTTTAAGAATCAGGATATGAAGGGTTCTGTAGATGTGGGTTATACATATGCACCACTGCATAATGGTTCTGTTCATCTCAAGGTTGGGGACACCTACGACCAAATAACACAGAGTGTAGATTTAACTGGATTATTAGCACGCAGCAATTTCATTCAGAAAACTTTTGTTGAGAGTTATCATAAATACGAGTGGTTCAACGGGTTTTATACCCGATTAGGGATCGAATACAGCAAAAGACAAAGCATTGAAGAGCTCGAATTTGCAGATTGGTCAAACGACTTGTTTGGTGCGCGTAACCAACCGGGTTATTTCGAAACGTACACTGTCGCTCAGCTGGGAGCCGAAATATTGATTCGGCCGTTTCAGCGTTATTATTTGAAGGGGCGACAAAAGATAGTTTTAAGCAGTCGCTGGCCCGATTTTCGATTGAGCGTTAAGCAAGGTATTCCAGATGTTTTTGGTTCGAATGTACGGTACACTAAATATGAATTCCAGGTAGAAGATATGGTGCGCTGGGGTGCGCCTGGAGAGAGTTTTTATAATCTAATCTCTGGCGGGTTTTTGAACGATCCCTCAACGGTACGTTTCATAGAGTACAAATGGTTTCGGGGCGGCGATTTCTTACTGTTTACGAATCCGCTGTTTACTATGCAGAGTCTACCGGAGACGTTTGCCTCGCCGGAAGTGTATGTGCAGGCCTTTGGTATTCATCATTTTGATGGCTTTTTATTGGACAGGATTCCTGTTTTGAACCGATTAGGTTTGGGTTCGGCCGTGGGCTTTAGTGCTTTGTATTTGCCTTCAAGCAATTTTTCGCATTTAGAAACCTATGTAGGACTTGAGCGAAAAGTGATACTTTGGCAGACCCCTACGCGGTTTGGATTTTATTATTTAACAAGCCCAACCGATGCTAACCCTGGTTTTCGCGTGAAAATAGGTTTGGATGTGAAGGATACTTTTAAAGATCGTTGGAATTTCTAGTCTCTAATTCGAGAACGAATTAAACCAGTAAACATCGATGAGTTTGATTTCGACATGTTTTTTCTCAAAACATGAGTGTATCTTTTCGCGACTCTTAAAATTGTAGATGTAAATTGCTTCGATGAAAAGTATCTTAGGTTTTATTCGCGTTTGCGGCGTTTTTAGTGTCATTCTTATTGGAATACTCAGTCTCGCCTTTTTGTATCCTTTTGCGGGTAGAAAAGTAGCACACCGTGTATTTATGACCTTGCGGTGGGTGTTGCTATGGATAGTAGGTGTTAAGGTGTCGGGTCCGCGTTTTGACAGTATAGGTCCAGGTATTTTAATGGCAAATCATCGTTCTTATCTAGATGTCCTATTTGTGCCAACTAGCGCTCTATTTACTATAGTAGGAAAAGCCGAAGTTAGGAGTTGGCCAATCATAGGCTTGGCGGCTCGAGCATTAGGCGTATTATGGGTCAAACGTGAAAATAAAAAGAGTCGTGTAAAGACGCGCGAGGGCATTATTGAGGCGATAAAGGGCGGTCAAACTGTTGTGTTATTTCCGGAGGGTACTTCTTGGGAGGGACCGCAAATGCTACCGCTAAAGCCAGCTATGTTCTATGAGAGCGCCAAACATGGATTTAATATCTACCAATGGAGCCTTCATTTCGATTCTGCGAAAACAGGTTTTCCGGCTAAAATAAAATTTCTATCACATCTCTGGGCGGTTTGTTGCGAACCTAAAATCAACGCTTACGTGGACATACGTGCTGTTCCTATTTCACACACAGACGGCGAGGCATTGATTGCAGATGCTCAAGAATGGTGGAAAAACAGTTTATCGGCTTTGAGTAAAGCCTATCCAGCACGCCACAGTGGGTATTGGCCTGATAAACGTTTAACGGTCCAGGCTTAATATTCTTCGACAGAAAAAGGAAAGGCGAATCGATCCATGTACGCGTCCGTACTTCCTTTATTTTCAGTGCTTAATGATACGCGTTGTTTTAAAGGGATACTATCACTGATCCGTTGAGTGAAAGCTACATTTCCAACTTTAAGCAATTGGTTCGATGCATCTAAGACTAGAGTTTTTACAGAAGCACTATTAAATCCTTCAATATTTAGGAGTTCGTTCAAGCGTTTGGGCGTAGCAATAACTACATCTGCTCCGAAGTAGATGTCCTCTTTTTGTTTTAATAATTGAGGCCCAGGGTATGCGGTCCACACGCGAAGATCCGTATGCTTGCCCAGTGTTTCGAAGTATTGTGCATATTCGTCTGCTATTTCAGAATTCTGCACCAAGATTAAAGCGCGTGCTACATCTTCGAAACTTTCCTTGAGTTGATGAATTATAGCCGCTGCAACTGCAATGCGTAAAGGAGCGAGATCTGCCGCGATGAGCCATTTGTTCTGACCACTTTTCAGTGTACTGACCACGGCGCGTTGAGCGGTGCTAAAATCTTGGAGTTCGGCACCTTCAAGAGCACTTATTACTTCCGCTTGTAATTTCAATTTTGCCATTTGCTCATCTTTTGTGCAAAACTAAGGGGTCTTTATCAAACATGAGGTAAAATCTTGCATGGGTTGTACATTTATAGATAATAAGAAGCGAACTCATGAAAAAGCTATTCATTGGTGTTTTTTTTGCACTAAGTATTGCCATCCAGGCGCAGGATTTGCATAAAATTGAGCCCGAAAGTTGGTGGGTTGGAATGCAGATGAATACCGTCGAATTTATGGTGTACGGTAAAGACATTTCAGAATTAATTGCAGAAAGTAAGACGCTCGAAGTCCAGAAGAGTGTAGGCTTGGAAAGCCCAAACTATTTATTTGTTACCGCTAAAATTCCTGCAGATGCTAGAATTGGCGACCATACCTTCGTTTTTCGCAATACGAAAGGCAAGAAAATTGGTCGTTTGATAGTGCATATTGGAGCGCGCGAGGAAGGCAGTGCAGCACGTAAAGGATTTTCGTCAGCCGATTTCATATACCTCTTGACACCAGATCGTTTTCGCAATGGCGATCCAAGAAATGATTACGTCAAGGGAATGCTTGAAGGTCCTAATCGTGAGTTAAAAGGCGGTCGCCACGGCGGCGATTTAGCGGGCGTTATTGAAAGTTTAGATTATTTTAAGCATTTGGGTGTGAGTAGTTTATGGCTTAATCCAGTGCTTGAAAATGACATGCCATCATACAGTTATCACGGGTATGCGATGACGGACTTGTACGCAGTAGATCCAAGGTACGGTTCGAATGAGCTTTATAAAGAATTGGCCGATAAGGCGAAGGAAAAAGGCATTGGTCTCATTATGGACCAAGTCGCCAATCATATAGGGAGTTCTCATCCGTGGATGGCCGATCTACCTAGTGAAGATTGGGTTAACCAATGGCCGGAATTTACGCAGACGAATCATATGAAGGTGAGTCGGTTCGATCCGCATGCAGCGGAAGTGGACCGCAAGCAGTTTACGGACGGATGGTTTGTGGAGACGATGCCGGATTTGAATCAGCGTAATGAAAAATTGGCCCGTTACCTGATTCAGAATTCTATTTGGTGGGTTGAATATTTAGGGCTGCACGGTATTCGGATGGACACCTGGTCGTATCCTGAAAAGCAGTTTCTCGCGAACTGGACTAAAGCTGTTTTAGACGAATATCCCAACTTTAACATCGTGGGAGAGGAGTGGGTGAGCGATCCCTCTTTGATCAGCTATTGGCAAGCGGGTACTGCGAAGATGGACGATTATACTACCTACCTACCGAGTGTAATGGATTTTCCATTGCAATCAGCGCTTATAGAAGGATTGAAAGGCGAATCGGGATGGAGAAGCAGCATGACGAAGATCTATGAAAGTCTTACGAACGACTACATGTATGGGGATGTCAACAACATTATGATTTTCCCCGACAATCACGATATGAGTCGTATTTATACGCAATTGGACGAAGATTATGACAAATGGAAGATGGCGATGGCATTTCTCTTTACTACGCGTGGAACATTACAGTTTTACTATGGTACAGAAATTCTAATGGGCAATCCAGGAACTGAAGACCATGGCATTATTCGATCAGATTTTCCCGGCGGTTGGGAAGGAGACCCGATAAATGCCTTTACTGGAGAAGGGCTCACTGCTCAGCAGAAAGAGGCGTTTGCTTATATCCAATCACTGGCTCATTTACGCCGAGAGTCGTGCGCCTTGAACATGGGCACACTCTTGCATTATATTCCGCAGAACGAGGTTTATGTGTATTTCAGAACGTTCGAAGATGAGCACAAAATGATTGTATTGAATCGAAACAGTGAGGAGGTATCGCTTGATTTAAGCCGATTCCAGCAAGGACTTGAAGACTTCTCAGCGGCGATTGAGGTTTGGACGGGTGAAACTACTTCCCTTGAAGAAACACTCACCATAGCACCCATGGGAGCACTCATTTTCGATTTAAAGTAGCCTATGAAATCCTACTTTTTGACTCTTTTTGTAGCCCTATCCTTGTTGAGTTGCAGCAGCAATTCTACTCAAAGCAAGGCTACTACAACGTTGCAATGGGATACCGTCAGCGGGGTATCTACAGGAACGTTATTACGACTGGATAGCTCGCATACGAAAGGTACACTTAGTGCGCGACCGCTGGACGTTTGGCTGCCCAGCACTTACGATGGTAAGCGCAAACATGCCGTTTTGTATATGTATGATGCCCAGATGTTGTTTGATGCAAATTCGACCTGGAACCATCAAGAATGGCGTGTGGATGAAATCATGGACAGCCTTATTGCGACAAAAACAATATTACCGACCATTATTGTGGCATTGCATCACGGTGGTGTCACGCGAAACTTTGAATATTTTCCGCAGAAGCCGTTTAAAACACTGCGCGCGCAATTTTCAGATTCTACCATGGTGGAAATCGCTTCCCGGTATGGATCCGACACGGCGTTTCCTATCAAAAGCGATGCGTATTTACATTATATGGTAAATATTGTGAAACCGCTGGTTGATACGACATTTCATGTCTACTCCGATAAGAGCGCGACGGCGGTAGCGGGGAGTTCTATGGGTGGTCTCATGAGCATGTATGCTATCGGGGAATACCCTGAGGTTTTTGGTACGGCCTTGTGTATGAGTACGCATTGGCCAGGTGGTTTTAGCCCAAATGAAGAGATGCCTCATGCTTTTCAGGCTTACATTGCTGAAAACATCACACCGGATCGTATTGGGAAAATTTACTTTGATTATGGAACAGAGACGCTTGACGGAATGTATGAGCCGTTTCAAAATCAAGTCAATACGGTTTTAGAGGCCAACGGTTTTATTTCAGGACGACGTTGGGTTACCCGAAAGTTTCCGGGTGCAGCGCACGATGAGAAGAGTTGGGCTAAACGTTTACATTTTCCACTGACTTTCGCCTTTGCGAAACAGCGTTAACCAGATCGTGCGCCACATCCGCGGTCGCGATATGCGGTAAAAAGAAACCCGGCGCCACAGGCGCCGGGTTTTTCTTTTCATGTGCGTTGTTCGGATCTTAGAACGAATCAATGCATTGATTCAAAGTTTGAGACGGACGCATGATTGCGGTGGCTTTTTCATCGTTCATGAAATAATAGCCACCAATATCTGCTGCTTCGCCTTGTACTGCAATGAGCTCCTCGACTATGGTACTTTCTTTTGCTGTCAGCGTTTCCGCGAATGAAGCAAAGGTTGCTTTTAGTTCGGCATTGTCATTTTGATTGGCCAACTCTTGTGCCCAATACAACGCCAAATAGAAGTGTGAACCACGGTTGTCAATCCCACCCAATCGTCTTGTAGGACTCTTATCTGTATCTAAGAATTTAGACGTTGCATCATCCAGAGTGCGCGATAACACCGCTGCTTTCTCATTGCCGTCTTTCTCTGCAAAATGTTCTAGACTCACGCCCAATGCAAGGAATTCCCCTAAGCTGTCCCAACGTAAGTAGTTCTCTTTCGTAAGCTGTTCCACGTGTTTAGGTGCCGATCCGCCAGCCCCCGTCTCAAATAAACCACCGCCGTTCATTAAAGGAACGATGGAGAGCATTTTAGCGGATGTACCTACCTCGAGGATAGGGAAGAGGTCAGTGAGGTAATCGCGCAAAACATTTCCAGTAACAGAAATGGTATCCAATCCTTGAACAATGCGCTCTAAACTAAACGTTGTGGCTTCGATCGGAGACATAATAAACAGGTCTAAGCCTTCTGTATCGTGCTCTGGAAGGTAGGTGCCTACTTTTTTGATCAATTCACGGTCATGTGCACGTTCATCGTCTAGCCAAAAAACAGCAGGCATTTGCGTCGCACGTGCACGACGTACTGCTAATCCTACCCAATCTTTAATAGGGGCGTCTTTAACCTGACACATGCGGAAAATATCGCCCGATTTTACTTCTTGACTGAGCAAGACCGTATCACCAACCACAACTTCAACACGACCTGCATCTTGCATCTGGAAGGTTTTGTCGTGTGAGCCGTACTCTTCTGCTTTTTGGGCCATTAAACCAACGTTGCTCACAGATCCCATGGTAGTGGGGTCGAGTGCACCATTTTCCTTACAGAAATCGATCGTGGCTTGATAAATTCCGCTGTAAGAACGGTCTGGAATGATTGCCTTTGTATCACGTGCTTTACCGTCCTTATCCCACATTCTCCCTGATGTACGGATCATTGCAGGCATCGACGCGTCTATGATTACATCACTAGGCACATGTAGGTTGGTAATTCCTTTATCTGAATTTACCATCGCCAGGTCTGGACCATTTGTTATGGCAGTTTCTAGAGCCCGTTCTATTTCTTCACGTTTAGCCTCTGGCAATTGGCCAATCTTTGTGTAAACATCACCCAGTCCATTGCGAACATCTACGCCTAAATCAGCAAAATCTTCAGCATATTCTGAGAATACGTCTTTAAAAAACACCTCCACAGCTACTCCAAACATGATGGGATCACTCACCTTCATCATAGTGGCTTTCATGTGTAACGAAAACAAAACGCCTTTGGCTTTTGCATCAGCCACTTGCTCGGCTAAAAATACTTTTAGCTTCGCGATATTCATCGTGGCTGTATCAATGATTTCACCAGCAAGTAAGGGTAGTGATTCCTTTAGAATTTCAACTTCACCATTACTTTTTGTGAAACGAATTAGGGCAGTACAATCTTCTTCAAGAGTGGTACTGGTTTCTGTTCCGAAAAAATCACCTTCGATCATACTGCTTACATGACTCGCGCTTTCAGCAGACCATTCGCCCATGCTGTGCGGATGCTTGCGTGCGTAATTTTTAACAGCCTTTGGTGCGCGGCGATCACTATTTCCCTCTCTAAGAACAGGATTCACGGCAGAACCTTTGATTTTATCGTAACGACCTTTAACGTCTCTTTCTTCAGCGGTAGTCGTGTTTTCCGGATAGTTGGGAACAGCGAAACCTGCAGCCTGCAGTTCAGCGATAACCGCCTTGAGTTGAGGGATAGAAGCACTAATATTGGGAAGCTTAATGATGTTTGCTTCTGGAGTTTTCGCTAATTCTCCCAATTCCACCAGATCGTTGGTATTACGCTGTTCCTCCTTTAAATGGTCGGGGAATATTGCTAAAACTCTTCCGGCCAAAGAGATATCTCTCGTTTCTACTTCAATCCCTGCCTTTGCAGTAAATGCTTTTACTATAGGTAAGAAGCTGTAGGTAGCTAGTGCTGGGGCTTCATCTGTTTTTGTGTACAGAATCTTAGACATATTCGACGTTTTAGAGTGTTCGATTAATCGGCCGCAAATATAGTGTTCAACTCGCCTATTTCAAGGGACTATCTGAACTTTGCAACCTTCTCTTCATTGCTGAGTTTGTCCCCACCCACATGGTATTGAACATTCAGTAAAAATTCTTTTGAGATGGCGCTCTTTAGAAGGTTGTGAATTAAGTCTTTAACGACATCTGGATTCCCTTCCACACTGGTGCCGAAGGCTCCTACCTCATACGATATACCGGCCGACTGTATTAATGCAATGGCTTCATCTACTGCTTTCATAGGATCTTCAGCATGCAAGGGAATGTATTGAATATTTGCGCTTAATAGATCCATTAAAAATGTGTTTTACTACTGGATTCACACAGTCTATTTAGTGTTTGCAATTCATGCCTTTTCAAATCACGCCAAGCGCCGACCGGTAAATCAAGCTCAATATTCATGATTCGAACGCGCTTGAGTTTTGTTACTCGATAGTCCAAATATTCGCTCATTCTACGAATTTGTCTATTTAAACCCTGGGTAAGAACGATCCTAAATGTCTTAGGGCCAATCTGTTCAACGTGGCATTTGCGTGTGACGGTATCTAAAATAGGCACACCATTGCGCATACGGGTGATAAATTCTTGTGTGATTGGCTTGTGTACAGTGACGACGTATTCCTTCTCATGATTATTTCTTGCACGTAATATTTTATTGACAATGTCTCCGTCACTGGTCATAAGAATTAGCCCTTCCGAAGGCTTATCCAACCTTCCGATAGGGAAGATACGCTGAGGATGGCCCACAAAGTCGACGATATTGTCTTTTTCGACTCGCCGGTCCGTCGTACAAACAATGCCTCGCGGCTTATTCACAGCGATATAGACATGTTTTTCCGTACGTTCACCGACAACCTTACCGTCAACGGCAACCACATCGCCTTCTTGAACCTTTTCGCCTAATTCTGGGACAGCACCGTTGATAGTAATTCGCCCTTGTTCGAGCAACTTATCAGCGCCTCTTCGCGAACAGTGACCGATTTCACTCAGGTATTTGTTTATTCGTGTTGCCATGAGACAAAGGTAGGGCTAAAGCCCTATTTGGACCCAACTTCCAACCAACGCGCTGAGTCCCATGGTAATGGTACCCCAAACGGTGATGCGAACCACAGCTTTCCAAGCATTACTGCCACCAATTCGCGCACTTATGCCTCCAAGAAGCCCTAGAAACGAAATACTAAAGACGTATTCTACCCAATACAATTGATCCAGTGGAAAGATGAAAATAAGCCCAAAAGGGAAAAGACCGCCAATCAAAAAACTTAACGCGCTTGCGCCTGCCGCTTGCAAAGGTTGTGCGGCCGTCATTTCGTTAATGCCTAATTCGTCCCGTGCATGTGCTTCGAGAGCATCGTGTTCGTGCAATTGACGCGCAACTTCAGCAGCAGTTTCTTCAGTAAGGCCGCGACTCACGTAAATTTTTGCCAATTCACGCTCTTCGACTTCCGGCATTTCTTCAAGTTCCTTTTTTTCCCGTGCTAAATCTGCTTGTTCTATATCCGATTGGGAACTAACGCTTACATATTCTCCTGCAGCCATACTCAGCGCCCCAGCCACTAAGCCGGCCAATGCAGCTATGACAACTGGTGCCTCTGAAGAACTTGCCGAAGCAACACCCACAGCAATACTAGAAACACTGAGTATCCCATCATTCGCACCTAAAACGGCGGCACGTATCCAGCTGGACCGATTGACGTAATGTTTTTCCAGATCACTCATTGCCAAAATAATAGATATTAAAAATAAGTGCTCTAGTCGATGTATCTAAACTGGCTTGCCATTTGCTATCGTTGCGGCGCCCTTCCGCCGTAAATAAAGGTGCTTCCCAATTAAAATATTTTGCACTGTAGGATTTTAATTCTTCGGAATTTAGCAGTACCTCGAATTCAACCGTACGTGTACTGTCTTTAAGTTGACAATACTTTCTTCTAATTTTTGGAACATCTATTCCCGTGCGTAATTCAATGTGGTCAATATTGAATTGGTCACAATCCATACTGTGGTAAATCGTTTTAACAAGTGACTTACATCCTACCATAAACAGTAAAGGCAACCCTACAATCGCCCCAAGAAGAAATAGGATAGTTTTTACCTTAATTGTTCTGAAGGGCATATGCGTTGAGAGTTATTGCGATACACAGCCACATTACATAAGGCGTGAGTAACCAAGTCGCTTGCGGTAAATAGGGTTTGGCTTTCAAGGCCATAAAACCGACGACAAATACAAGAGTAATAATCTCAATAAGGGCGAGTCCAGTCAAATGAAGATTGAAAAACAGTGGATTCCACAGGATGTTTAACGCTAATTGGATTCCATAAATCCACAATATGCTGGTGCGTAAGGCTTCGATCTGAAATGCTTTATTCATAAAGATGCTTAAACAAACCATTACTATGGTCCATGCTGCCCCGAATACCCAACCCGGAGGAGTCCATGGCGCTTTGTTGAGATCGGAATACCAACTGCCCATAGGACCTTCTCCCATGAGGTAGCTGCCCAATGCTAAAGCCCCAAAATTCAAAATAAAGAATACTAAGAGTTTCATAATTTATTCTTCATAAAGGCTGCAGTCAGCAGACCAGCACCTAAACCGGCAATTATTCCTCCAACTACAGCAGTTCCTCCTAAATACGGAATCATAAAAAAGCCTAGGCCTGTACCAAACATTAAACCTCCGCCGATAGCGAAGCCTTGACGTGATGTTACTTTATCCTCAGACATACAGCATGATAATTACAAGAATGATTCCGCCGAGCGTGAACCATAACCCCTTTTTTAAAATCACAGACGATTTGGCAAACATGAAAAAACTGGAAATCGCCATAAATAGCAGGGCGAACCCAAAAAATATATTAAAATAATACAACGGATCTTCTGTGGTGGCTTTGTGTAAATGGGTCAAACTATCGAGCCAGATAGGCAATTTTTTAGTTGTGTATTTCGTCTCACCAGTGACCGTATTATAAACGCCCTGTTCAAAGACCAGCATGGTGCCATCATTGTCGATAGGAGTTAAGTTTCGAATTCTAAGTGTTTCTCCTAATGCAGCAGCGTCAAGTCCTGATTCTACAATCATTTCCTTCTGTACCGAAACTTTAAATGTGTCCGTTTTTCTGAAAATAAGAGTTATACCGCTTAAAGCATAGACCATCATAATACCGGCTAAGAAATAGCCGAGGTAGCGGTGTAAAATTCGAAATGTCATGCGCGTTGTTGTTTAGGTAATGGCAAATTACGATAGAATTAGCGCAAGCCGTCCCATTCTGCATAAAATTGGTCCAAATAGGTTTTCATAAAGCGGTGTCGCTCTGCTGCCATATCCTTACCCGTTTGAGTATTCATACGATCTTTCAGTAGAAGTAGTTTTTCATAAAAATGATTAATCGTAGGGGCTGTAGAATTTTTATATTCTTCTTTCGACATATTCAGGTTAGGGGCGATATCCGGATCGTAAATGGTTCGATTTTTAAATCCACCGTAATTGAAAGTCCGTGCAATACCGATGGCTCCAATAGCGTCTAACCGGTCTGCATCTTGTACAACATCAAGCTCAATACTTGAATGATTACGCTCATTATGACCTCCTTTGAAGCTTACATTTTCAATAATAGCGATGACATGTTCTAGCTTCTCCTTTGGATAGCCTTTTGAAACAAGCCAGTTCCTCGCTACCCGCGGACCAACTGTTTCATCGCCTGAGTGAAACTTGGAATCTGCTATATCGTGCAGTAGTGCAGCTAAGGCCACTATTTCTTGATCGCATCGTTCTCCTTTTGCAATAGTATCGGCATTTTTCCATACACGTTCAATGTGAAACCAATCGTGTCCGCCTTCGGCGTGAACTAAGGTCTGCTGAACGAATTTTATCGTCTCGTGTATTATTTTCATTTTTTGTTGTTGATTCTGTTTAGTAACGTGTTGAATATGAACTGATTGATATTTTTACGTATCATCAAATTTAAGTAGTTTAGTAAAAACAAAACCTTATCAAATTATGCGCAAATTACTACTTAGTCTATTTTCTCTGATTGGAATGTCCCTAGGAGGACAAACACTTACTATGCCTACTTTACCTTCGGCGGGAGTAACGTACCCTCTTTCTATCAAGGCGGATACCGTACCCCATTCAAGTCAAGGGAATTGGGATTTTTCAAATACCACTACTGATGCTACTGGAACGGTGACGTTTGAACCCATTTCATCAACATCATATTCCACGAATTATCCAAATGCCACTCACGTAAAATATGAGGATGGAGGAATATTTTTTCTAGGATTTGATGCTACTGAGTATACGTTTCATGGTGAAATGTCCGTAATAACGACATCCTATACAAACCCACTGGTATTGCATACTTATCCTTTTGCTGTTGGTAATACGAGCACCGATTCGGAGTTAAACATTTCATTCACATGTAATGGATGCCCCCCCAGCATGGAAAGAGATGATGCATCATATTCAGAAGCCCTGTCTTCTGGAACCCTTACCATGCCCGACGGGACAGTGCATAGTAATGCTTTATTAGTTTACAATACACGAACGTGGAATGACGGACAAACTGGATCACCCACTTGTAACTTATTTCTAGAGCAATGGCAATGGTGGGTAGGCGGTTACCCAATGCCCGTTGCCCAAACAGTGGAATTATCTACCACTGGGCCCTGCCCTCCAAACGTTGGGTACCGTCAATCTAAATTTTTAGTGGGTAATCCAATAGGAATTCAAGAGGAGCAAACGAGACAAGTCGACGCTTATCCTAACCCCGCTACAGATAGGTTGTTTTTGAAAAACTTAACTCTTGGTGGTTCGGAATTCAAAATTTACGATCTCGTTGGAAAGGCAGTCCAAAAGGGTACTATTAATGAGACATCCGATCATATTTCAATTTCTTCGTTATCTCCTGGACTCTATTATCTGGTTCTAGAAAACCACCACCAATGGATCCGTTTTATTAAGGAATAAATTTTTCAAAAGAAACCGAATAGTAAAGAACGCCTTGTGTTATTGATAGCGCAGGGCGTTTTTTTTGTTAGTACGATTTTTCCAGTAAAAACAACTTTAAGTCTAAGCATTCCAATTACTTTTGGAACTCAATTTAGTACAGTGGAACGGGGTAGAAGATTACAAGAGATTACAGAAAGCAAGTGGATGGACGCCATTGGGGTACTCCTAGTTCTTGTTATATCCTTTGCTTTAGGTTTTCATAAGACGGTTCGTCAAGACCTACCCATAGGAATATTTTCAACCTTTGGCGCAGCTGGTTCCATGATGGTCACCCGTCTAGTAACAAAAAGAAATAATATTGGCAATCTGATTGGTTTACTTACAGCGGTAAATTCGGCTTTTGTCGATTATTACTTAGGTAATGACGCTGCATTTCTAACGTACCCGATTTCCTTTTTAGGCGCTGGTGTATCCTACCTGTATTGGAAAAAAAGGAAGGATCGAATTCCTAGAAAAATCGACTCCATTTACTTTATTAATATTGCCGTTGCGTTTGTGCTAGGAATCGCTTTAAACTATATAGGATTTACGGATTTTTTACGTGCGCCCTTAGGCGATAACTTGGCTAAATTCTCTATTACCGCAATCATTACAGGAATCACCTATTCTGGCATTCTTAATACGCCACGGATGTATGCGGACTCTTGGGCAAGCTGGCAGGTCTATAATATTTTAAAGCTTTATCAAAATGTTCTTTTCGGCAACATAGCGTATGTCGCTAAATACGCTTTTTACTTGCTTAATGCAACACTGGCTTGGGTAGTTTGGCACAGAGTGAGAAAAGGACAGGATTATACTGAAAAAACCAATTAACGCACGAGAATTCCTTTATCCCGTAGCACTGGCAAATCTTCTTTGATTGCAGCTTCGATAGTATACGGACCAAAAATGAATTTGCGATCTTTTAGTGTGTTTTCTTCAAAAAAGGTTACCCAATACTCATTGAAAAGGTGGAATACTTCAGGCATTATCGGTTCCAGTTTAGCTGCAGACTTCGCCGGTAAGACTTTTATGACCTTTCTGAGCGTAGCGGTTTTCACACCAGACTTCGTATCTAAATTACTGTAGCCTCGACTTTGAATCATTACGTTTTCTAATGGGCTACTGCTGTCGTTGATTAAATGAATCCACCATTGCTGATCACCTGTATCATCAGTCATTAAAACTGCCGCTACGTAAACGTTTTTAACCTCTGGAATAAGAATGTCTTTTTTCATTTGATATAAATTTCTCCTCTAAAGTAATACGCTCGGGAACACCGTAATAATAAATGGAGCAGGTTAAACTTCGAAAGAATTATGGCATCTATCTTTACATAAACAAAAACTCCATTGAAGTGAATTCCATCCGCCACATTAACGTATGTTATGCTCTTATTCCACTAGCGTTTCTTTTTCAGTCATCCTTAAAAGCCCAATCATTTTATGATATCGGGACCATTCAAGAAATAAAAATTGTCTTTTCTCAGAGTAACTGGGATTACATGTTAGATACCGCTAAGTCAGGTAGTGAAGGGTATCTGATGGCGCAAACAGTAGCTGTTAATGGGACGGTTTTTGACAGTGTGGGTGTGAAATACAAGGGGAATTCGACTTACAAAGCGAATCAGAATAAAAATCCATGGCATATAGAGTTGGATACTTATAAGACTCAAGATTATCAAGGATTCAAGGATATTAAGCTCAGCAATGTAGCGAAAGACCCTTCCTTTTTAAGGGAGGTGTTGTCGTATGAAGTGGCAAGAAAATACATGATTGCCCCTCAATCGAATTATGCGGTTGTTTTCGTAAATGGCACGCAAATAGGCCTGTATTCAAATTCTGAAGCAATCTCTAAAACTTTCGTTAAACAGCATCTTTTCTCTAACAAGGAAACGTTTATTAAATGTAACCCTCCGGCAGGAGCAGGACCGGGAACTACAGATTATCCTAATCTGGTTTATGAAGGAACGGACAGCGCAGACTACTATGCAGGCTATGAGTTAAAGTCTGATCATGGATGGCATGATTTGATTGCATTCACTGATACGCTTAAAAACAATACCACGGCGATTGAAGAATTTTTGAACGTAGATCAAACGCTCTGGATGCACGCCTTCAATAATGGTCTTGTCAATCTAGACAGTTATTCAGGGGGATTTGCACAGAATTATTACCTCTACCGTATGCAAAATGGTCAGTTCTATCCCATAGTATGGGATATGAATGAGAGTTTCGGTCAATTCTCCATGACCGGTACGCTCAGCTTGACAAATACGACTTCAAAAGCCCAGATGACTCATATGTTACATAGTAATGATGCGTCATGGCCCTTGATTCAAAAATTACTTAATGTGCCCATGTATAAGCGTATGTATTTGGCACACTTAAAGACTATAATGAATGAAAATTTTGCTGCGAATTCTGGTACCAACGCAAGTCTGTTCTATACTCGAGCACAAGCGGTGCATTCGCTCATTGATAATGCCGTTAATGCAGATCCCAATAAGCTGACGACTTACGCACAGTTTCAGTCAAACATCACTACTGATGTATCCAGCGGTGGGGGCGGTGGACCCGGTGGCGGTGGACCTGGGGGCGGTTCGTCACCAGGCTTGAAAAATTTAATGGATGCGCGTGCAACATACCTTCTAGGGCTCAGCGACCTATCTTCCACACAACCGGTAATTTCAAATATAGTTGCGAATGTGATTGGAACGATTCCTGCTAGCGGTTTCATTACAGCGAATGTTACAAATGCGACTGCAGTCTATATTAATGTTCGCGACTCCAGTGATGGAAAGTATACGCGCAGTCAAATGTATGACGATGGACAGCACGGAGATGGTGTGGCAAATGATGGTGTGTATGGAGCGTCTATTTTTTTACCTACAATACAGAAGCAATTTTACATCTATGCGGATGCATCTACCATAGGTAAATTTTCTCCTGAACGTGCCGGCTTTGAGTTTCATACTGTCGGTTTTCAAACTCCTACATCAGGGCTAGTAATTAACGAGTTTATGGCAAGTAATGACGGAACTATTGCTGACAGCAACGGCGACTATCATGATTGGATTGAACTCTACAATGCTTCTAACGCACCCATAAATTTGGGCGATTATGCACTTACAGATGATTTAAACAATCCGTCAAAATTTGAACTACCAAACACAGTCTTAGCTGCTGGTGACTTTGTATTGTTTTGGGCTTCATCTTCTGCACAAAATGATCCGTATCATTCGCCCTTCAAACTTTCTAAATCTGGAGAGGAAATCGCATTGTTTTATGACCCTTTAGGGGCCGCTGATACGGTAGATTATATCAGTTATACAGCGCAAACAACGGATGTTAGTTACGGTAGAACTTATGATGCCTCACCGAATTGGGTGACATTTATCACTGCAACGCCCGATGCTAGCAATGGCTTGCTTGATCTGGAAGAACAACAAGGACCGGGATTAACTATTTTTCCTAATCCGCACAGTGGAAAATTCACCTTAAACAATACTTGGCCAACGGCTATGACGGTGAGTTGTTATACCATGCAGGGTAAATTGATTGACGTGATTAGCCTCAAGGGCTCCGAGCAATTAAAGGTTTCAGATCTCCGGTATAATCAACCCGTTATTTTACAGTATTCAAGCGAGATGGGTTCAGGATATTTAAAGCTTATTGCCTGGTGATAATAAGTTTACTTCCCGATACAGAATTTACTAAAGATGTTTGCTAAAAGATCATCCGTAGAAATGGTACCTGTAATCTCACCAAGCCCGTCGAGCGCAAGTCTCAGATCTTGAGCGAGTAAATCACCTGGAATGCTCAATTCTACGGCCTCAATGCTTTTTTGTAGTGCTTCCGCAGTTCGACGCAGTGCATCGGCATGGCGGGCATTGGTTACGATGGTTTGTGAAGACGAATTGGCAGACCAAGCAGTAGCGGTCTTTAAAGCGGTGAGAAGCTCAGTGAGGCCTGTCTTATTTTTTGCAGCTATAGCAAAGATCTCGCAATCGATCTGTTTCAATCGCTCTTTAATAGGTGCTGCGGAGGCTTGGTCTAGTTTATTGATGCAAACGAACAAATGGGCTTGAGGAGCGCTCGTTTTTATATGTGCGAGTCTCAGCTCTAGGTCATCCTCAGCCGCTGTCGCGTCAATCAGGTAAAAAATGACGTCCGCTTTTTCAGCTTGTTCAAATGCTTTTTGAATACCTATTTGCTCTACATAATCTTCGGTATCTCGAATTCCTGCGGTGTCAATAAGTCGGTACGTTAGTCCGCCGAAATTAAAGGTGTCCTCTACAGTATCGCGCGTTGTGCCGGCAATAGCACTAACGATTGCTCTATCCTCACCCAGAAGTGCATTTAACAAGGTAGATTTACCCGCATTTGGCGCGCCTAGTATGGCTGTCGCAATCCCTTTTTTAATGGCATTTCCGTATTTAAAACTATCGATGAGTGCGCTAACTTTTTGGAGAAGACCATGGAGCATTTTTAGCAATTGGTCTCGAGATGCGAATTCTACATCTTCTTCACTGAAGTCCAATTCCAATTCAATCATTGATGCGAAATGCACCAAATCCTCACGAAAGAGTGTAATTTCATTTGAGAGACCTCCTTTTAACTGGCGTAAAGCCACATCATGCATTGTTTTATTTTCGGCGTGGATGAGATCCGCAACTGCTTCCGCTTGGGCTAAATCCATTTTGCCGTTCATAAAAGCACGCATAGTATATTCTCCGGGATCAGCAAGACGGGCTCCTGCATGTAATAAACTCTCTATGATACGCCCGATAATGTAGGGTGAGCCGTGGCTGCTGATCTCAAAACTCTCTTCGCCTGTAAAGCTTTTTCCGTCTTCAAAATAGGTGATGAGTACTTCATCGATGTGCTCCCCGGCTATACTGTAGTCCCCGAAGTAGGCTACATGTGATGTAAAGCCCGACTTATTAACGCGCTTTGAATGGAAATAAGGAGAGAGGAGGCGCTTTGAATTGGCCCCGCTGACTCGAATGATGGCTAGTGCTCCCACACCTTGTGGCGTCGAAAGTGCACAGATGATATCGTCTCTAAGCATGCCGTAAAGATACGTCGTTAAGTAATGAGCAAAGAAATTTGAAAAGAAGGGAAATCCATTGAAGCTTGGGTAGTACATTTGTGCCAAACTCACAGAAAAACCATCTACATGAGCGTATTAGTCAATAAAGACTCGAACATTATTGTCCAGGGATTTACGGGTAAAGAAGGAACATTTCATGCTACTCAAATGATTGAGTACGGCACGAACGTTGTTGGTGGAGTAACTCCTGGTAAAGGAGGAATGACACATCTTGATCGTCCAGTTTTTAATACTGTTGCTGAAGCTGTTGAAAAGGCTGCTGCGGATACTTCAATTATTTTTATACCACCAGCTTTTGCAGCCGATGGTATTATGGAAGCTGCTGAAGCAGGAATTAAAGTGATTATTTGTATCACTGAAGGCATTCCGGTAGCAGACATGGTAAAAGTTAAAGAGTATTTAAGCGATAAGGACTGTACGCTTATCGGACCCAACTGTCCCGGTGTAATGACTGCTGGAGAGGCGAAAGTGGGTATCATGCCAGGTTTCATCTTCCAAAAGGGTACCGTGGGTATTGTAAGTAAGTCTGGTACTTTGACTTATGAAGCGGTGGACCAGTGTACAAAGGCAGGTTTAGGTCAAACGACAGCCATCGGTATTGGTGGAGATCCTATCATTGGAACAACTACTAAGCAGGCTGTGGAGTTGTTGATGAACGACCCTGAAACCGAAGGAATCATTATGATCGGTGAGATCGGAGGACAACTTGAAGCAGAGGCAGGTCTTTGGATTAAAGAACACGGTACAAAGCCTGTAGTTGCATTCATCGCTGGTGAAACTGCTCCGGCCGGACGTACAATGGGGCATGCAGGTGCGATTGTTGGCGGTGCAGAGGATACTGCTGCTGCTAAGAAAGCAATTTTACGCGATTGTGGCATTACCGTTGTAGATTCTCCAGCGGAGCTTGGGACTGCGATGGCAAAGTTATTAGGTAAATAAAAGATTGACTTATAAAAAAAGCCGCTTCCAATGGAAGCGGCTTTTTTATTCCCACGAACCGCTATCTTTGTTCGGATGAAACAGGTAAAGTGTCCATCTTGTAGTGCTTGGTATGAGGTATCGATCCAAAGCGATAGGTACAGCCATATCTGTTTACATTGTAAGGCCCCATATGCTGTCAAAAGTAAAATACAGCGGGTACGTGAAGAGGGTATGAGAGCTCCTGTGAGTAAGCCACCATTGACTTGGAGGCGTTTTGGCGAGATGCATTGGTCCCTAGTTATTCTGAATAATATAGGATTCATCATTCAAACCATTCTTTTCATGATTGGGACATTGATAGGAATCTTAGTCGCCCCGCTTTAAAGCAATCTAATTTTTACGACCTTAGTATTAGTATGGAGTTTCTATCACCTAAAACCAAAGAACGTATTTCGAAGCTTGAAGCCGAGAATAAGCGCTTGCGTCTTCAATTAGAGCAACAGGACACATCGGCGAAAACCATGCGCTGGCCCTTTCTGGTGATTGCAGTATTACTTGTGGCAATAGTTGCGGTGTGGAAATACAGCAAACCTTCTACAGAAGAACTGAGCGCGATAAAAGTACAAATGTGGCAAAATGGCTCACTAATAGATACTGTTCTCTACCCAACCTTTGGTATTGAATATTCTATACAGGTAGGAGCTTTTAATGAACTGGATTACAGCGAGTTGAGTTCGGATTCAGGTGATTTAAGAGTACAGGAAGATAACGGTATTCAACGCATACTATTAGGCAGCTTTAGCAGTCTCCCACAAGCGCAAATGTATTTAGATAAGGTGGTGAAAATTGGTTTTGAAAATGCTTTTATTGTTGCGTATAAAGAGGGAATTACCGTAGGTTTGCTTCCGAATAAAACCGCTATTAAAGAATAATTATGGGTTTACTTTCTGGAAAGACCGCCATCATAACTGGTGCGTCAAAGGGAATTGGTAAAGGAATCGCAGAGACCTTTGCAAAGCAAGGCGCAAATGTTGCCTTCACGTTTTTAAGTTCAGTCGAAAAAGGACAAGCGTTAGAACATGAACTACAACAGTACGGCACGAAAGTCAAAGGCTACCGTTCTGATGCTTCCAAAATGGAAGATGCTGAAGCATTAGTTGCTCAGGTTGTGGAAGACTTCGGTGGTGTGGATGTCGTAGTCAATAATGCAGGAATTACGAAGGATACGCTGTTAATGCGTATGACTGAAGAAGATTTCAACCGAGTAATCGAAGTAAATCTAAATTCGGTCTTCAATATGACAAAAGCCGTGCAACGTACTTTCTTAAAGCAGCGTTCAGGTTCGATCGTAAACATTAGTTCTGTAGTAGGAGTGAAAGGTAACGCCGGTCAAGCGAATTATGCTGCCTCAAAAGCAGGTATTATTGGCTTTACAAAGTCAGTTGCTTTAGAGCTCGGCTCTCGAAACATTCGTTGTAATGCGATTGCACCAGGCTTTATCGAGACAGAAATGACGGCCGTTTTGGACGAAAAAACGGTTCAGCAATGGAGAGATGGCATTCCGTTAAAGCGCGGAGGATCAGCGGAGGATGTTGCTAATGCATGTCTTTTCTTAGCTTCTGACATGAGCGGTTATATCACCGGTCAAGTGATGAACGTTTGTGGAGGAATGCTTACCTAATGAAACTTCTTACTGCTGCAATACTAGCCCTTGTATTGGGTCTTGCTGTTGCGTGGTATATGTATTTTTATAAAAGGAGGTCAGCGCCCTATTGGGTGTTGGCCTTTTTTCGTTTTGGTTGGGTTGGAATGCTTTTTTTCGCATTGTTCGCACCTGAACGAGAGGAGCAGGTCGTCGTTGAGCAACCGCAACTCATTTCTCTACGAATAGATACCTCGGCATCTTTGAAATCGCCGATAAATGGGATTTTAGACGTACTGTTCGATTTTGAAAAAAATGCGCCAGTAAAATGGGTGTTTTCCGATTTTAATTCTTCGCAAGAGCAAAGCGATGAACTTCCTTGGATATACATAGGAGATGGGCATATTGACGTACAGGCCGGAACTGATCCAGTGGCTTCAGTTTTACTGGAGGCGAATACACTTTTGAGTCCGCCGCTAATAAAGAACGTCATCGTGCCTGATCGGGTAGAAATAGGAGCGAGGTTTGATTACAGGGTAAGATTCACTGCAGAACCTGAATCCGTCCGTGCAACATTCAATGGTAAATTTCATAACAAGAGTACAGCCGCTTTTATCGCACCGGACCGTCCAGGTATGTATCAGCTCATATTGACTGCAGAAAAAAATGGTGTGAAAGATCTTATCGAACGTTCTATTGAGGTAGTTCCCTATTTTAATTCGATTCAAGTCATATACCCCTATCCCCATCCGCACGTCGGTATGGTAACCCGATTAGCTCAAGAGTTAGGTTTCACCTATCATTTACTTTCATGGAAAGAGGCAAAGACTCAATTAAAACAACTTCCAACCGTTGCTATTGGTGGCGGAGCAGCGGTATTTGAGCAGTTAGATGCACAGTTAGACAAGCCTATTCTATGGCTGGATTCGAGCAACGAAATACCATCACAAGGCGTTGCAAATAGAATTCAGACGCCAGAGGCTTTAACATCTATCGGGGCACCAGAATACTATACGGTTCGACAACGGGATAAGAAAAAAATTAGGCTCCAACAAAGTGGACAGAACTGGAATGGACGAGGAATTAATTGGTTTCAAAACGGTTTAGCGTACACAGAAACTGGCAGTGTATTTCGTTCGCTAATCAAAGGCTTACTGCGCGACTCAAGACCCGATGAACTGCGAGTATCTGGTCCGGAGAGACTTTACCAGAGCCAAGAGGCGGAATGGGTCGTTAGCGTGGTGAACAATCGGTCGATGGCACAGGCTGCAACTGTTGAAATGAAAATCACTCGAGATGGTGAGGTTTTTGATGTTCCGCAAGCTGCAGCCATAGAAGGAAATGGATATGTTTTTTCTACCTCATTCTCAAGCGCTGGAACGTACACATTAGACATTATTGCAGAAGCTTCAAATGATCAGTATAGTTGGCGTAATACGGTAACCGTTTTACCGGCTTCTATTGAGCAATACAGGCCTTTTAACAAAGCGCTGTGGGACAGCTATTCGAAAAATGAGTTATTCCGCGCAACGGATGAAAGCACCTTGCAAATAGCGCTCGATAATTGGGAATTAGAGGGGAGATCGATGGTACGGACAAAAAAAACTCCCCAACACAACCTCTGGTGGTATTGGGGAGCATTCTTATTTTTCGCCTTCGCAGAATGGCTGCTTAGAAGACGAAAAGGATTGTCTTAGAGGTTGTTCTCTAAGAATTGTGCTAGAGCCTCAGGTTCCATGTTCTTTCCGACGATCACACCATTTTCGTCGATAAGTAGATTCTGTGGAATGAATTGGATACCATAAAAAGTTGAAATTTCATTTTGCCAGAACTGTAAATCGCTGACTTGTGGCCATTGCAGTCCGTCTTCAGCGATTCCTTTGATCCATGCCTCTTTATCGCGATCTAGACTCACACCGATAATGTTAAATCCACGCGCTTTATAGACATCGTACAGGCCTACCAAAGCTGGGTTCGCTGCACGACAAGGCTTGCACCAAGAAGCCCAAAAGTCCACCAATACGAGTTTACCCTCAACGCTTCTTAAACTAAGCATTTCACCTTCTGGAGTTGCCTGACTGAAATCCGTGAAGGTTGCACCTACCGCAGATTTTTCTAAGGCAGTAATTTTATCAGATAACTTTATGTAATCCGGTGAATCCTGGTATTCAGCGCTGATTTGATCGCGTACCGCTCGGAAATCTTCTAGATCATAACTGCTCGTATTACCGCTTAAAACTATAGCCGCACCTAGAATGTCATTCTTCTTCGCAAAGTCTAGGGTCATTTTAGTTTGGCTGTCGATAAGGGTCATTGCTTCTTCTCGAATCTGTTCCGTAGCTAGCGTATCATTGAGTTGCATCGCATTGCGGAATTTATCTTCTAAGGTCATCATGGTCGCATCAAAAAATGCTCCTTTATCACGGAAGGCGTCCGCTGAGTCGTTGAATACACCTGCTTCAATCACGATACCTGTCACAGAATCCATGTTGATGGTTACATCTGCGCCGTCGTGGTAATATACCGCTGGCATTCCGAGCTCAGCAATTTCAACCATCGCATATTGATGGGGGAAATCGTCAATATGAACAGTCAATTTTCCTGCATTCAAGGTCCCTTCATAAAGCACCTCTTGATTTTCAAGACTTAATTTGACGGGGCTATCTCCAGCAGATTTCGCATCGATAGTGAGATCAAAGCCAGTTTCAGGTGTACAGGAGGCTAAAATCGCCGCAGCTGCAACACAAAGCATTACTTTCTTCATTGCTATTGTTTAAGTTTACACTCCGCAAATTACATAGAAGAGATGAAGAAAATCGTTACCCTAATCACAATCTTAGTTTTTAGTGTCCAATTGGTTGCTAAAGAAGGCATGTGGATCCCCATGCTCTTGAACAATAATATTTCAGAAATGCAGGCCATGGGCTGCGAATTAAGCGCTGAAGACATTTACAGTGTGAACCACAGCTCGCTGAAAGACGCCATTGTAAGTTTTGGCGGTTTTTGTACGGGAGAGTTCATTTCATCCAAAGGGCTCGTTCTTACTAACCACCACTGTGGGTACGGTCAGATACAAAAGCAAAGCTCGATGGAGCACAACTACCTCAAAGACGGTTTCTGGGCAAATTCTATGGCCGAAGAGTTAAAAAACCCAGGTTTGTATGTAGAGCAATTAGTGTACATGGAAGATGTGACCAATTCCTTGGTGAACTCCGGGGATAAGTTCAAAACCATTGAGGCTGCCTTGATTAAGGCTAAAGAATTGGACAATCCAAACCTTGATTACAAGGTGGTCCCATTTTATGGTAACAACCAATTCTTCCTTTTGGCTACGATCAAATACAATGATGTACGCCTTGTAGGTGCACCGCCTAGCTCGATCGGTAAGTTTGGGGCAGATACGGATAACTGGGTATTCCCGCGCCATACGGGAGACTTTAGTTTGTTTCGTGTATATGATGAAGCGGGCAATGCCTTTGCACCAGCACAACACTTAAAAGTAAATATCGCGCCGCGTACACCAGGAGAATTCACCATGGTGTTCGGTTATCCAGGTCGCACTCAAGAGTATTTGACGGCGGTTGAAATGGACCAATTGGTCAACGTCGAAAACGCCCGTCGCGTAGAAGTTCGCGATGTTCTCCTCTCTATTATGGACGAAGAAATGCGCGCAGATGCAGCGGTGCAGTTGAAATATGCTTCAAAATATGCCCGAATTGCCAACGGTTGGAAAAAGTGGATCGGTCAGATTGAAGGGGTGCAATTCTCCAAAGGTCTTGACCGCAAACGCAAGCTCGAAGCCGAATTCACTGCCCGCTTAGTGGCAGACGCCAATCTTTGGGACAAATACAGCGGCTTGTTGAACGAAATCGCAGTGAACAACACGCAGATTGCGGAAGGTCAACTAAAGCGCAACGAGTTTATAGAAACCATCTATTATGGAATGGAGTGGTTCTCATTGATGAGCAAACTACAACGTGCGAAAACCGATGTTGATAGGAACGCGGCACTGGTTGAGTTTCATCAAAACTACAGCCGCACGGTAAGTGAAAAAACCACAGCAGCTATGCTTTCCATGGCCTTGGAGACCTTCCCTAACCTAATAGGGGGTATGGACGAATCTATGTTTGTAAACACGGTCCATGATGAGATTGATGCGCTGGTAGAATTTACTATGAAAGATGAGCCTATCGATTTAGAAACAGTCGCACCAACGGCGAGCACCTTCAGCACATCCGCATTCAAAGGCTTTTATGCAGTCTCTCCAGATAACGCTCTATTGCAGAAGGCGACCGAACTATCTGCCGAATACATGCGGGCATTAATGGAAGTATTCCCTGAGCGCAACTTCTACCCGAATGCCAACAGCACACTCCGCGTGACCTATGGAAGGCTCGAAGGGGTAAACCCTCGCGATGCTGTATCCTACGGAACCACCACATATTTGGACGGAGCCATGGCGAAATACAAGCCAGGGGATTACGAATTTGATATGCCTAGTAGATTGATCGAGTTGTTCGATAACAAGGACTACGGCGACTATGCAGAGAACGGAAAACTACCAGTCTGTAACATTGCATCGAACCATACCACAGGTGGAAACAGCGGGTCACCGGTGCTGAATGCACGTGGAGAGCTCATTGGCTTAAATTTTGACCGTATTTGGGAAGGTACCATGAGTGATGTGAACTTTGATGCAAACATCTGCCGTAACATCATGGTTGATAGTAGATACGTCTTGTTTATCATCGACAAATTTGCCGATCAGCGCTGGTTAATCGATGAAATGGAGTTGATTAAATAAATGAAGAAACACGTATTCATTCTGGGTATTCTGATGCTGGCGGCCTGTGGTCGTACAGGGGAGGGTGCCTACGAATTGGATGCCGCTTATACCTTTCTAGGAGCCGATTTTCCATTAGAGCCTCCCTTAGATTACAGCAGCTCTGCACCGGATTATATCACTCACGACAATCGCCTGGACGGGGATGTAGATCATCGCAGAGCGACTTTGGGCCGAGTACTGTTCTATGACAAGCAGCTCAGTCTAAACAATTCTATCGCTTGTGCTTCGTGTCATATTCAGGCGCACGCTTTTGGCGATACTTTACAGCAAAGTGTTGGATTAGACGGTGGTTTGACTTCGAGACAAAGCATGCGCCTTGTAAACACTAGGTTTGCCGCACTCCCGGCAATGTTCTGGGACCGTCGGGCGATCAACCTCAGAAACCAAGTTATTCAGCCTATTGAAGACCATATAGAAATGGGCTTTAGCGGCACGGGTGATCAACCTGGCTTGGACAGCTTATTGACTAAACTTCAGGGACTGCAGTACTATTCCGAACTCTTTGACTGGGCCTTTGAACAAAAAGGAACTACCATCAATAAGCAGCGTCTCGCTCAAGCACTAGAACACTTTGTGAGCTCCATTGAAAGCTTTGATTCAAGGTTTGATGAAGGTTTTGCGGCGGTGGGCGATATACAAGGTCAATACTCAAACTTCACACCTGCAGAAAACAGAGGAAAGTTTCTTTTTAGAGTCCCACCTCAACTTGATAATCAGAATGTACGCACGGCAGGAGGTGCTGGATGTGCGGGCTGTCACCGTCCTCCAGAGTTTGATATCGATCCGATGAGTGGAAATAATGGAGTAGATAAAGAGGCAGGTAATCCTGCGGGCTTTGATACTACCAATACGCGCTCACCTTCGCTCAGGGATCTTTTCGGTCCTGATGGTGAAATCAATACACCTATGATGCACACAGGGAACTTCCTAGAGTTCACCACCATAGTGGAACATTACAATGAGGTCATCCCCGATGTTAATAATCGAACCGTCGACGGAAAATTGGTTCGCGGATTAACCTCGGTTAAACTGGAGCTAACGTCAACCGAACGTGCAGATTTAGAGGCCTTCGTTAAAACCCTTACGGGTTCGAATATGTACTTAGACGAGCGTTGGTCTTCGCCGTTTTAATGTGTAAAACTTACCGGCACTGATTATTGGGCAATTACGGGCGTTCGCCGTAATTTTAGCGCTTCAATAATTGAACATGAGAGATACTACAATTTTCGACCTAATCGCCAAAGAACGTCAGAGACAGGTAAATGGAATTGAGCTGATTGCTTCAGAAAACTTTGCTTCTGAGCAGGTGATGGAAGCCCAGGGTTCGGTCCTTACTAATAAATACGCGGAAGGCTATCCAGGAAAACGCTATTACGGTGGTTGTGAGATTGTAGATGTCGTCGAGGATTTAGCGCGTGATCGAGCGAAGGAACTCTATGGTGCAGCGTATGTCAACGTTCAGCCGCACTCTGGATCTCAAGCCAATGCAGCTGTGTATTTGGCTGTGATGAAGCCTGGTGATACCGTTCTAGGTTTCGATTTGAGCCATGGTGGTCACTTGACCCACGGTTCTCCAGTAAACTTCTCAGGTAAAACCTACAATGCTGAGTTTTACGGAGTAGAGAAGGAGACCGGTTTATTGAATTATGAGACGATAGAGGCGAAAGCGAAGGAATGTAAACCGCGCATGATTATCGCAGGAGCTTCTGCTTACAGTCGTGATATTGATTTCGCCCGATTCCGTGAAATTGCGGATGAAGTAGGCGCTATTCTTTTGGCAGATATCTCACACCCATCAGGCATGATTGCCAAGGGTATCCTGAACGATCCGATGCCGCATTGTCATATCGTTACCACCACTACTCATAAAACGTTACGTGGGCCACGTGGAGGTATGATCATGATGGGAGAGGACTTTCCTAACCCATGGGGGGAAACCAACATGAAAGGCGATGTAAAAATGATGTCTAATGTTTTAGACATGGCCATTTTCCCTGGTATTCAAGGAGGGCCGTTAGAGCATGTTATAGCTGCAAAAGCTATTGCATATGGTGAAGCATTAACGGATGAGTTCTTTCACTATCAGTTACAGGTAAAAAAGAATTCGGCGGCAATGGCGAAAGCTTTCGTAGATCGCGGGTATGATATCATTTCAGGTGGAACAGATAACCACTTAATGTTGATTGATTTGCGCAACAAAAGTGTGACGGGTAAAGCGGCAGAGCAGGCTTTGGTTCGTGCACATATCACTGCAAACAAGAACATGGTGCCTTTCGATGATAAGAGCCCATTCACTACTTCAGGCATTCGTTTAGGCGCATCAGCGATTACTACGCGCGGATTGAAAGAGGCGGACATGGAAATCATTACGGACTTCATTGACCGCGTAGTGACAAATATTGATTCAGATACACACATTAAGGAAGTCGGTGATGCCGTCGTTAAAATGATGCAAGACCGTCCGCTGTTTACTTGGGAGTAATTATCTTCGAAGAAACCAATAGCCTTAGTATTATGTACAAGAGTATTACAAAGCGCTGCGCCTTATTGGTTG
>Ga0228664_1000028_pt1 | contig 128050 bp, 130 predicted proteins | sample 78DmetaG_FD_183029 | JGI IMG/M metagenome (GOLD analysis project Ga0228664, IMG submission 183029) | Seawater microbial communities from Monterey Bay, California, United States - 78D | ecosystem: Environmental > Aquatic > Marine > Coastal | place: USA: California | collected 2016-09-26 | reverse complement strand
TCAGATTTAGTGAGTAAAGATGATTTGGGTTTTTTGGAGGCAACACTTAAAAAGCTGAATCCATCTGCTCAACTTGTTTCTACAAGTTTTGGAAAAATTAAGCCTAAGAGGATCTTAAATACTGGGGTATTTAATTTTGAAGAGGCAGAGCAAAGTGCAGGTTGGCAAGAAGAATTGAATAAGGAAGAACACACTCCTGAAAGCGAAGAATATCGAATTGGTTCTTTTGTTTTTCGAAGTCAGAAACCATTTCATCCCGAACGATTTTCCGAATATGTTCAGCAAAAATTTCCTTCCTCTGTAATTCGAAGTAAGGGTTTGTTTTGGTTGGCTTCACGTCCTGAACAAGCTATGGTTTGGGGACAAGCAGGAGGTTCTTTACGAACTGATAGTGCCGGGGTATGGTGGTGTAGTATGTCTTTTGATCGCAGAGCTCAATACGTTTCCTTCTTGGACAATCAAAAATCAATTGAAGCTGATTGGGATAAAACTTTCGGTGATCGTAAAAATGAAATTGTTTTTATCGGGCAAGCAATGAATGAGACAAGGATCAGAAAAGAATTGAATCACTGTTTGTTAATAGAAGATGAATTAGTCACAGTTAATTGGCAGGAAGGATACCAAGATGAATGGCCGGTAGAACGAGCTTATGCAATTGAATAAAACGTTGACTTATAAATTCAGACTAGGTTAGACTTTCTTCAAATTTCTCCGGTACAACCTTGATTTTAGAGCAAGAGAATCAACATTTCGTAACGTAAGTTCGTTACGCAAACTGAAAAACGCTTGTTTTTAAATGAATTGTACAAAAAATCAAAACGAAAATCCTCTATTGATGAGACTTTTACATGTAGCGAGGAGCGGAATCAAACCTCAGGCTTATGAATCAGATAGTTATTCTTTGAGTATTTTCCTATTCCATATTCTGAGAATGGAGTAATGAGTCATTTTAATATAACTTTCATTTCTTCTTGACTCACCAAAGCACTTTTTCTATAGATAGGCTCTAATCGTTCGTTCAACAAAACAGTTGTTGGAAGCTCTAATTTGCCATTAGAATTTCCCAAATAAGTAGCCAACTGATGAAATCCCCCTTCCTGATCGTAGGAATATTCTCTACCAAAAAAGCGAACGGTTTTCTTACTTTCAGCATTTAGCTTAATCGTGTAATAACCTTGATTAAGCTTAGCAATAATTAAAGAATCTTTAAAGGTGTTATTTTCTTGCATTTTACAGAATTTGCACCAATCTGCATGAATGAAAATTAGAATAGGTTTCTGTTCTTCTTTAAAATGAATGTTTAATTCATCAAACGAGAGCCAAGAAATTGTAGTTTCCTGAGCAGATGTATCTAAAGCAACAAACAGATAAAGTAAGATGATTAGAAAGCGGAGTTTCATCTTATTTTAAAGTATATTTTAAACCAACAAACCCTCGAATACCTAAATTAGCAGCATATACATAAGTAGGGTCAAAGGTTAAAGCATTGGGATTATTTTCGGTCGCTATTACTTCACCCTCAGCGTTAAATTGAACGTTCTCATCAAAAGGGTCAAAAGAGCGGGCAATACTATTAGAAGCAGGAGTAAAATTCAATATGTTCTTAACTCCACCATATATTTCCCATTGCTTGTTAATTGATTTAGTGATTTGAATATTCTGTATGCTAAACCATGGAGAATATTCCGAACGATCATCCAATTCTCCCAACAAAGGCAGACGCATTGGACTATATATATTCCCTGTATAGTTTAGTTTCAAATTCCACGGTAAAATGGTGTATTCAATGTTCCAGACTGCCGTGAAACGTTCGGTTAATAATTGTCTCACTTCTTCACCCTCTTCATCAATGGTAACATCCATAAGGGTTGCTCCCCCCATTAGTTTTAGTCCGTTGGGAAGTGTTAAGTCTACATTCAATGAAACTCCTTTCGATTCAGCTGAACCATTTAGATTATCATAAATGATCTGATTTGGGTTCGTTTCGTAATCAGGAACAATACGGTTGTTGAAGTATGTGTAAAATACAGAACCATCCAAACCAAGGTAGGTTTCATCTTTTAAATAAATTCTTTTCACCACATTCAAATTAATATTTCTTGAGGTTTCAGGATTTAACTCACCTGCAAAAACGACTTCTCTAGAACCTGTCAAAGCAGCATGATCTTCTGTGAAAACATTCGCTACACGGAAACCATTTCCCAAACTTAAACGAACCACCGTTTTATTCCCTTCTGTGTTCCATTTATAATTGATCCGTGGGGAAAAAATGTTACCATGAACGCTATTGTAGTCATATCTTACTCCTAATAACAAGGTATTAAATTCATTTAAACTAACTTGATCTTGCACAAAAACTCCTGGTAAGTGCGTTTCCTGAGCTTTATTCCTTAGGCTATCAAAATTTAAAGTGGCGGGTGTATTGTCATCGTAATACGTATAGCGATAAGCTGCTCCGACTAAAAAATCATGAGATGTAAATAATTCTTTATTCCATGTTAACTGACTAAATCCAATCCGTTGGTTTGCCTTGTAAATGGTATTTCCATAGACTGAATTTTGATTGTGACCATTGGCACTAAATTGTAAATTGAACTTCTCTTTTGTTGGTAATTGGTAATTTCCAAATAACTCCCATCGACTGGTGTAAATGCTTTCGCCGTAGACGGAATCACCTCCTCTAAACTCTGGATTCCAACTCACATCTCCTCCCCAACGATCTTCGTAAACGTATCGACTTCCAATATTGAATTCTCTGTTATTTTTTCTATTGAATGAAATTTTATTGAAAAGTGAAATTCTATCTTGTAGCGTGATGTCGGTAAAACCATCGTTGTTATTATCAATAATATTCTCATAATTGAAGTAGTTTAATCCCACTAATGCGTTAACCTTTTTGCTGATTTTATATTTTGCTCCTATATCAGCGTTTACTTCTCCCCAAGAGGTAGTATAAGCATCAGTAGAAAAAAGCGGAGCATTCAATGGCTTTTTCGTAATCACATTTATTAAACCTCCTACTGCTTCTGAACCATATAAGGTGGAAGCAGGCCCTTTTACAATCTCAACCCTTTCAATCAATGAGGCTGGAATGCCTGTTAAACCATAAACGGTTGATAATCCACTAACGATAGGCATCCCATCTATTAATACCATGGTGTAGGGTCCTTCTAAACCATTAATATGAATATCTCCCGTATTGCAAACACTACAATTTAACTGGGGACGAACACCATTTACATTCTGAATAGATTCAAAAATAGAAGCCGACTTATTGTTCTCAAAATACTTCGCAGAATAAACTTCTACAGGAACAGGACTATTCAGTTTCGACATTTCCTTCATGGTTCCTGTTATCACTACATCGTTCATCATATTGGTTTCTTCTTCGAGTAGAAAATCTAAGGTGTAAGTCTTATTTTCTTTGAACAAGATCTTTTTATATTCCTTCTTAAATCCAATAAAAGTAGCTACGATTGTTTTTTCTCCCATAGGAATATTCTTTAAAGTGAACGTTCCATTTTCAGCAGTAGTAGTTCCAATGCTCGTTCCTTTTATATAAACGTTTACAAATTGAGCATTCTGATTGTTTTGAAGTTTTACTGTTCCACTTAAGGTAGCTGTTTGTGCTAAAAGAGTTATAGAAGATAGTAAAAGTGCAATAGGGAGAAATATTATTTTGATCATCTATGCTAAATTTTTAGATTAGCAAATGTAAATTATTTAGATTGATCTAAATATAAGATTTAGAAAAATTTAAATAAATTTGAGACAAATATATATTCATGGCTTCTAACACCATTGAGAACTACTTAAAGGCAATTTACTCTTTACAGCAAAAACAAGAAAAAGTTAACATTACTGATGTAAGTAAGTATTTAGAAGTCAGTGCTGCTACTGTTAATAATATGATGCAGAAGTTAAAGAAAATGAAATGGGTGAAACAAGAGAAATACCAACCAGTTACTTTAACTGTAGAGGGAGAAAAACGTGCAGCAATGATTATTCGAAAACATCGCATTGCTGAAATGTATTTGACAGAAAAAATGGGCTTAGGTTGGGAAAATGTACATAGTATAGCGGAAGAAATGGAACATATTGATTCTTCAATATTATTTGATCGTATGGATGAGTTATTGGATTACCCTAAATACGATCCTCATGGTTCACCCATTCCCAACAAGGATGGGAAAATAGTCAAGATGAATTTCCATTTATTGTCTCAAGCAGAAACTGGAAGTTTGGTGCAATTGGTTGGTGTAGAAGATAGCTCTAAAGAATTATTGGAATTTTTGAATCAAAAAATGATTCGTTTAGGAACTGAAATGAAGGTGTTGGAAATCGCTTCTTTTGACAAAAGTCTCTTGCTTGAAATGGAAGAGAAGGATACACTTGTTCTCAGTTCTAAAGTTTGTAATGCTCTTCGAGTAATAGAAGTGGAGAAGTAATATATTGATTACTTTTTAGAGCCTTGACATTGTGGGATTTCTGTTGTTTGATTGAAGTAGATATTCTAACCGACCTCCGGATTTGATACCCGGAGGTCGGTAGAATGTGCTAAGAAATAAAAATATATATACCTCATTATTAGCGCATTGAACTTCATCAAAGTAGATTCTAGAACACGAAAAATGAAGTTTCGTAGCGTAAGTTCGTAGCGTAAACCGAAAAAGCTTGCTTTTAGAAGACCTATAGAAGGGGTAAGAAACGACAAAAGCCCCTATTTACGGGGCTTTTAAGTGTAGCGAGGAGCGGAATCGAACCGCCGACCTCCGGGTTATGAATCCGACGCTCTAACCAGCTGAGCTACCTCGCCAAAATTTCGGACGGCAAATATACCATTTGCTGTAAAAAGCACAATGCATCTTTAAATAAAAAATAGAGAAAATTTACGTGTGATTAAAAGCTCGATAACTAACCCAATAACGAGTTTCAGAAAATAACATATTTGTGCGTTACAATATGGATAAATTCAAACACATTGGGCTCTTGTAACTTTTGTTACACTAGTATTTATTGTTAATTGTGAACTTGCATAAAAATATAGTTATGAAAAATTTATTAATTATAGGAGGTGGGACAGCAGGAATTATGACAGCTGCCCAATTACTAAAGCAAACATCTTTTAACGTATCCTTAATAGAACCGGCAGAATATCATTATTATCAACCGGCATGGACCTTGGTTGGTGCAAATGCTTATAAGTATGGAGATACAAAGAAAAGCATGTCATCGATTATGCCAAAAGGAGTTAATTAGATTAAAGACTACGCTTCAACATTTGACCCAGAAAACAATACCGTTGAAACTAGAAGCGGTAAAAAATACAATTACGATTTTTTAGTGGTTGCTCCGGGCATTAAAATTGACACCAGTTTAGTTGAAGGATTAACTGAAGCTATGGATAAGGGATTGGTTTGCAGTAATTATACTGATCCAGAACATACTTGGGAGGTACTTAAAAATTTTAAAGGAGGTACTGCTTTATTTACACAGCCATCTACTCCAATAAAGTGTGGAGGGGCTCCGCAAAAAATCATGTACCTAGCCGATGACCATTTTAGAAAATCAGGAGTTCGACAAAAGACAAAAGTCGTTTTCGCAACACCAGGCGGAGTAATTTTTGGAGTAAAACCTATCGCGAAAACATTAATGGAGGTAATAAATCGAAAAGATATAAATGTCCGTTATAGTCATAAACTCGTAAAGGTAGATGGAGATAAAAGGATAGCTTGGTATGAAATAACCAAAGATGTTAAAGTAGGTGGATGTATATTATTAGAAGATAAGACTTCTAAAAAGGACGTAGATGAAACAATAAATTACAATCCCAAAAAGGTTGAGACCGTAAAAGACAATAATTTGATAGGAATTAAATTTGATATGCTGCATTTGGCTCCTCCTCAGTCTGCACCTGACTTTATAAAAAATTCACCCCTAGCAAACGATTCAGGATGGATATCAGTTGATATAGGAACAATGCAGCACACTAAATATTTAAATGTTTTTGGATTGGGAGATGCGGCAGCGCTTCCAACTGCTAAGACTGGGGCTGCCATTCGTAAACAGGTTCCCATAGTTGTTGAAAATATTATTCGACTTGCAAAATCAGAAGAATTAAGCCCTAATAAATACAATGGATATTCATCTTGTCCTTTGGTAACCGGTTACGGAAAAATGGTACTTGCAGAATTTGATTACGACTCAAACTTTACACCTGATCAAAATTGAAACAATTATTAATTTTTAATTCGGATAAGGAACATTGGAGATTGTGGCTATTAAAGAAATTCATGCTCCCGTATTTATATTGGAATAAAATGCTGAAAGGTATAAATGTTTAGCATTGAAGCCTACTGCTAAACATTTTTATCGAACAACTTTACAGTTAGTTGTGTAGTGGTTATTTTTTACTTTTTCTAACGGCAAGCATGTTTGAAATTTTACCGTCAGTCACTTCGTAGATCACGACAATTTCAAAAGGTTCGTTATTACCTCTAGCTCCGGTAATGTATTCATGATCCATTACTTTATTGTCGAACGTTATGCGGTCGATGATTTTAGAGTGTAGGTTAGGTGAGGCCTTAAAGTAAGGTTCATAAATTGCTTTTACTTCATCCTTACCCTTTGCAGTTACTTTACTGCTGTCAAAATCCTTCATGACAATGTCATCAGAAAAGTAAGACATGAATGCATCTATATCAACATTATTGTAGGCGATTAAACTTGCTTTAACTACATTTACTGGTTTGTTATCTTGAGCGTTTAGAGTAATTGAAAATAAAAGAGTAAGCAGTATAGGAGTAAATTTTCTAATCATTTCATCAATTTTATGGTATCAAAAGTAAGCCAAATCTTATTGAGCGTTCAGCACTTTAGATTTATTCTATTCAATTATCTTTGCACCAAAAATGAATTATAATACCAGAAAATGGGTCAAGCCTGAGGATTTAAATCCGAATAATAATTTATTTGGAGGAAGACTTCTGCAATGGATCGATGAAGAAGCAGCATTGTACACTATGATTCAATTTGATAATAGAAAGATTGCCACCAAATTTATGTCGGCAATTAATTTTGTCAGCTCTGCAAAACAAGGCGATATCGTAGAATTGGGGATGGAAGTTAAAAAGTTTGGAACCACTTCCATTACTTTAAGTTGTGTAGCTCGTAACAAAATGACTCAACGTCCAATTGTGACAATTGATAACATTACCATGGTTAATTTAGGAGAAGATGGGAAACCAAAAGCTCACGGAAAAACAGAAGTTACCTACAATTAAAAACAAAACAATGAAAAATATATTTTTAACAGGAATAGCGTTAAGTATTTCTATTGCCACATTCGGTTGGGGCCAAACTGGTCATCGAGTGATTGGCCAAATTGCACAAAATCATTTATCAGACAATGCTAAAGAAGCCTTATGGGAGATTATGGGGCATGAATCATTAGTAGAAGCATCTACTTGGATGGATGAAATAAAAAGCGATAAGAAGTATGATTATGCTAGATCGTGGCATTATGTTACTATTCCTGAAGGAAAAGACTATCATTCTTCTGAGCATGAAGAGGATGGTGACGCATATAAAGCTATTGTCAGAATGAAGGCTATTCTAAAAGATCCCAATTCTACTAAAATTCAAAAAGTTGAAGCCATTCGAATGTTAACTCACCTAGTAGGAGACATACACCAACCGTTGCACGTTGGTAACGGAGAAGACAGAGGCGGTAATAATGTGAAGATAAAGTGGTTTTATGATAATTCGAATCTACATAGAATTTGGGATTCGGAAATAATTGATTCCAAGCAATTTAGCTATTCAGAACTATCACAAATGGTTGATCATTCCTTGGAAACGGAACAAGACATTTTAAAATCGACTGATTTGGACGTATGGGTAAAGGAAGCAATGGAACTACGGCCACAAATATATGATATTGGAGGTGCTGACAACTTATCCTACGAATACATGTATAAAAATTGGGGAACGATTAAAACACAATTACACAAAGGAGGCATTCGGTTAGCTGCAATTCTAAATGAAATTTATGGATAAGCTAGCCTATAAAAAGCAACTAAACATTTTTGCAAAGATTAGCTTTTTCGAAGGAGTTTCTTTTGTAGTTCTGTTACTCATCGCTATGCCGTTAAAGTACCTTATGAATATGCCATTAGCAGTAAAGTATATCGGTTGGGTGCATGGTGCATTATTTGTGGCTTATGCTTTTCAACTGTTATATGTTGGCAGTACATTTAAGTGGAAATTTTCAAAAATTCTACTTTACGGTTTTTGCTCTCTAATTCCCTTTGCCCCATTTTGGGTTGAAAAACAACTGAAGAAACAAATACAAGCAGCTTAATTCTTTTATTATACCCTAAGCTTTCTATTGAAACCTTAATTTCGTCGCTATTATGAATAAAATGGACTTTGAAGAAATACGACCTTACAACGACAGTGAGGTAAAAGAAAAGATAAAAAGTTTACTTGGGGAAGAACAGTTTTGTCAAATCATTCAACAGGTAATGCCGGAAATTCCATTTCCAATGTTTGAGAGACAAATGCGAGGAATCGAAACTATTTTTGATTTTCAAACTAAGGTAGTTGTTCCGCTTTTGGATAAATTACTTTCCCAATCGACGCAAGGCCTAAGTTATTCCGGTATAGAAAATTTAGAAAAGGATAAATGTTATTTATTTGTGTCAACGCATAGAGACATTGTTCTAGATTCAGCTTTAATGGATTACGCTCTACTGAAAGAAGGGTTTAGTACTGCCGAAATAGCAATTGGTGATAATTTGATGAAGATTCCTTGGATTGTAGATTTGGTTAAACTGAACAAAACGTTCATTGTCAAGCGCTCGCTTTCAAAGGAGCAAAAGTTGGATGGATCAATTCAACTCTCGAATTATATTAACTACACAATTAAAGAGAAAGGGGAGCACATTTGGATCGCTCACAAGTCAGGCAGAAGCAAAGATGGGAACGATAAAACAAATCCTAACATATTAAAGATGTTTAATTTGGGAGGTGACTCTGAAAATGCTATTGATAACATTAAAAAATTGAACATTTGCCCTGTATCCATTTCATATGAATATAATCCCTGCGATGCATTAACCTTACCCGAATTAATGACAATCGCACACGGTGAAAAGTATGAAAAACAGCCTATGGAAGATTTAATTCACATGGGTGAAGGCTTGCAAGGAAAAAAAGGTAAAGTAGAGGTAAGCTTTGGGAAACCATTAAATGCGCTAATAGAGGGTAAAGAGTTACCAAAACCTAACCTAGAGTTATTTCAATTTATTGCGAAAGAGATCGACAAAGAAATACATAATACTTACAAATTAATGCCAACCAATTATATGGCATTTGATTTATTGAATGACTCTTCTTCGCACAAAGAGAAGTATTCACCTGAAGAAAAAGAAAAATTTGAGAAGTATGTACTTAAGAAGATAGAAGGGGTGGAAGGTGATGAAGCCTTTAAAAAAGATACATTTTTGAAAATGTACGCATATCCGGTTATGAATAAAGAAGCCTAAATTAGTTTAGACTTTACTCTATTTTAAAATGCTCCAAATAGCTATCAATGATTTCATCTCTATTGACGATTTCAATCCATTATATGATATTAATAACCATTAGTTTACAACTTTCAACATAGTACCCGTGAAAGTCGTACAGTGAGCATAAAAAACTCCCATGATGTCGATTGGCAAGATGTTTTCCGTCCTTTTTCAGAACTTCATATCTCTTTTTTAGTTTTAGCTTACGGAAATCTTCTTTTTTCAATGGAGTAAACTTAGATTATGAAAGTTAAACAATCAGATGTACTTTTTGATTTGCTAGAGACAAAATATCACCTTTATAATCGTCAAGATTTTGTCGAAGATGATCCCATTTCTATTCCTCATCAGTTTAGCAAAAAAGAAGATATTGAAATAGCAGGTTTTCTTTCAGCAACTATAGCTTGGGGACAGCGGATTACAATCATTAATAATTCAAATAAGATTCTTAAAATGATGGATTTTGCTCCTCACGATTTCATTTTAAATCATGCTACTAGCGATTTAAAAAAAGCAGAAGGTTTTGTTCATCGAACTTTTAATGCCATAGATTTACGTTTCTTTTTTACCTCGTTAAAGAATATTTATGAGCACCATGGTGGTTTAGAAGCAGCTTTTTTACAGCAGCAAGGCAGTGATAACTCCATTTCAAACTTTAAAAAACTCTTTTTTTCAATAGACCACGAAATGCGAACTCAAAAGCACGTTGCCGATCCTCTAAAAAAATCTACAGCGAAGCGTTTAAATATGTATTTACGATGGATGGTAAGGAAAGATCCACAAGGAGTTGACTTTGGAATTTGGAATAGTCATCAGTCAAAAGATTTGATGATTCCTTTAGATGTGCATACCGGAAATGTTGGACGAAGTTTAGGGTTACTAAATAGAAAACAAAATGATTGGCAAGCGGTGGAAGAACTTACTGCGAACCTCCGAAATTTCGATTCAAACGATCCTGCAAAATATGATTTCGCTTTATTTGGAATGGGTGTGAATGGCGATACAAATGCATTGTAAAGAGACTATTAGCTAAGAACCTACTCGTTTTGTTTTATATCCCATTTTAGATAAGAGTTGCATTACCTTCTCTCGATTATCTCCTTGAATTATAATTTCTCCATCCTTCGCACTGCCGCCAACACCACATGATGCTTTTAATGATTTCCCTAAACTTTTTAAATCATCGTCATTGCCGATAAAATTTTTAACAACAACAGCAACTTTTCCGCTTCTGTTTTTTTTGTCTAGATGGACTTCAAGCAATTGCTCAGAAGGGGATATCGTTTCTTGTTCCTCATTCTCAGCTTCCGTTGTAAAATCAGGATTTGTGGAGTAAACAACTCTATTGTTTTTTGATTTTCGTCCCATTCCACAAAAGTAAAGAAAGCTCTAGCTTTTTTATTTATTCACAATTGCATAAGGTTCAAAATTTTTTATAAATTTGTAGAGCGGTTTCGACCGCACCTTAATGGTTTCCAATTTCGATTGGAATTAAAAGGGAATTCGATGAGATTTCGAAACTGTTCCCGCAGCTGTAAGCTCCATTAACCAATGGCCAATTATGCCACTTTCTGTTATCCAACAGTTGGGAAGGCGGTCAAAGGGGAGTAAGTCAGAAGACCTGCCTTTAAGAAACATACTTTCGGGATAAAAGTGAAGCGCAAGCTCGCCTAAACAGGCTTCTTACTCTTTATGATTTTCTCGGTTTAATAATTTATTAATCTGATGGTTAGCAAATACCAAACTAGGCTAATTATCGCAAAAAAACCGAAAATGAAAAAAATTATCTTTTCAATTGCTCTTACAGTAATAACCTTTGCAAGTACTGCACAAAAAACCATTTTAGTAAATGGAGGAAGGTTTGGAAATCAAACTGAAAATGTATCAGTGAGCGTGTACGATACTCAAAATAGCACATCAACTACCATTGACAGTATCGGAACTCAATCTGTTCAAGATATATTAATAACAGGAAATGTCGGTTTTATAGCTGCTCAAGACTCTATTATTAGATACGACCTAACTTCCAACACTAGAACAGCGGCGGTTAAATTTGCTGGAGTGAGTACCAAAGCTATGAGCTTAGCTCCAAACAACGAGCTAATTGTTTCAAATTGGTTCGGTAAGACTTCGTATAACATTTACATTTACAATCAAACTACCCTTGCTCTAGTGGATTCCATAAATATTGCAAGTGGAGTGACCTCTATGTTGGTAGAACCAACAAATGACCTTTTAGTGGTTACTCAAAACCAATCTACCGGAGCTCCGGCTTATCGAGATACATTAGGGAGTATCATCGCTGCAACCATTTCAAACAGAACAGTTATTGCCCCATTAACCGTATCTGGGTATACGGGTGAAGTAGGTGAATTGATTGCAAAACCAAACGGCGCAGGAGCATATGCTTTTAATTCTGAAAGTAATACGATAGTAGATGTAAATGCAACTAATTTCCCTTTTGTTACGACGTCTATCGTTAATTCTAATCAAGATTTTAAAGTCGGGGGTAAATCGCAATATGAGGTGAATGGAGACACGTTGTTCTTAAGAATGAATCAAGGTATCGGAACGATCAACCTTTCAAACTTATCGGTTATTGATTCAAACTTAATTGACACAGTTGTTACAGCTTTTGCATACGACACTGCAAATTTTAACTTTTATGTAACAGCAACGGACTTCTTTAGCTATACTTCAGGGAAAGTATACGATAGAGCTGGAAGCTACGTAAGTTCTTTTACAACTGCATCTTCACCTGAAGTTATTGGCATGTATTACAGTAAAGTTACCGGCTTATTGAGTTTCTATGATCGAAAGGAAAGCTCATTTTCAATCTACCCAAATCCTGCGAACAATTTCATATCTATTGATACCGATGTTACAGCACAAGTGCGCGTTCAAATCTTAAACTACAAAGGTCAAGTGGTGAAGGAGGAGAGTCTTGTAAATGTTTCCAGTCAAATTAATGTTAGCGACTTGACTTCGGGAATTTACTTTGTCAATATTTTAATTAATGATTCAGTCTCTACTGAGAAGTTAATCATTAGATAAAGTGCGAATTACTTTATTTATATTTTCTATATTTTTCTCCTTTTGCACTTTCGCACAAGGTCCCTTTGCGCCGCAATCTGATCAAATTGGAACAAGCGCAGTTCATGCTGATTCTACTATTTTTGTTGCTTGGGCTTCTAGTATTGAGATTCAGCGAGGAAAGCAAGATATTGCTGTTCTCAATTCAGATACAACAGCAGTTGGGACATGGGACGAGTGCATTGGAAAGGCAGATGGAACAGTCGTTAGTCTTGGTGATTCAGGAATTGCTACCTTACAATTTGACGGCTTAATTTATAATGGAGTAGGCCCCGATTTTGCTGTTTTTGAAAACGCATTTAACCATACATTTTTAGAACTCGCATTTGTGGAGGTAAGTTCCAACGGGGTCGATTTCTATCGTTTCCCGTCGCATTCATTAACCGATACAATTCTTCCTGTAGGTTCATTCGGTTCAGTGAATCCAACTCAAATTCACAACTTAGCGGGTAAATATTCCGTGAACTTTGGAACGCCTTTCGACTTATCGGATTTAGATTCTATACCACAACTAGACATAAATGCAATAAGCCATATTCGAATCGTTGATGCAATTGGTACTTTAAATTCAAACCATGCTCAAAGAGATAGTCAAGGAAGAAAAGTAAATGATCAATATCCAACTCCATTTCCATCCGGAGGATTTGATTTAGATGCAGTTGGTGTTGTTTATATGAAAGGAGTGGGTTTGTCTGGGTCTAAAAAACAGGTGAACTTGTCAATATATCCTAACCCTTCAAATGGAGTTTTTTACCTAGGTTACGAAGGGTTTGAAAAGATGCAATTTGAATTGCGTGATCTGACGGGCAGGGCAATCAAATTTGGCGAGATAACATCTAAAATGCTTGATTTTACAGGCGTTGAAAAAGGAACTTATATAGTCAATTTATTGGGGAGCAGACAAGCCGTAACACGTAAAATTATTATTCAATGAGAATCTTAGGAACCATCTTATTTCTTGCGATGGCTTCTAATTTGTTGAGCCAAAATACGATTTCCGATACAGTTAGAATCAATTCAGTTACTGTAAATGGGCATTCAAAAACACGCAATCAACAAACGTTAGATTCTTCTATTTTAGGCAACCCACAACATTTAAATTTAGGCGATTTATTGTCAAAAAAGTCACACTTGTTTATTAAGTCATACGGCATTGGTAGTTTAGCAACCGTCTCCTTGCGTGGCAGTGGGACTGCACACACGCAAGTAAATTGGAACGGTATTTCATTAAACTCTAGCATGAATGGGTCTAGTGATTTAGCCCTATTTCCTTTGTTTTTTATGGACCAAGTTGGTGTGAATTATGGGTTGAATAGCTTAGCCGACGGAACAGGAGGAATTGGTGGGGCGGTTAATATTTCTACTTTACCCGAATTTGGGAAACAACTCAATTTGTTCTCATCGTATTTACATGGAAGCTTTGGGCAGCAGCAATTAAATGTAAAAATAAAAGGAGGTGGCGAAAAATTCCAATCCATTACCAAAATCATTTACAATCAAGCCGATAATGATTTTGAATACAGAGACTTTACCACAGAAGGTTTTCCGAATAACAAAGTGAGTAATGCTCGATTTCTTCAAAAAGGCGTCATGCAAAATTTCTTTTTCAAACTTCCAAAAAACCAATTATTTGAAGCTAGTTTGTGGTTTTTCAATTCAGTGCGAAATTTACCTCCTTTGATTACACTTCGAGACAATAAGGAATTGCAAGAAGATGTCGCATTAAAGAGCTTGGTTAAATATTCTAAATATTTTAAAAATAGTACACTAAAAGTAACTTCTGCTTTTCTTTCAGATGAGTTGAATTATCAAAACGAAAGAGCAGGAATTGCTACTAGTGCTTTAAACAACAGTTTTAGAACGCGATTGGATTATGAGTTTAACTTCAAGAAAATTGATGTTCATACTCAAGCTAAATATGATCATAGTAATGCGAGTGCAGATGGTTTGGTGACAGCTGTAAATCAAACCAGGGCTGAATTTTTCTTAAAAACAGAACAATTGATTACTAAGGATTTTAAAACCAGTCTTTCCCTAAGAAGTTTGCATGTGGTACAAGCCGAAAGTTATTTGTTGCCTCAAGTAAGATTGGACTACCAAGTACAAGGTTTGAATTTGCACCTATACGCCTTAGCCGGTAAAAACGTAAAATACTCCAGTCTAAATGATTTATATTATGTTCCATCGGGCAATGTAAATTTAAAAGCTGAAGAAAGTGAAAGCGCCGAATTAGGGGCTATTTATGAAAGAGGGTTTGCAAACAATAAAGCGTTATTCACATCAAGTGCGACATTATTCTACAATAATATTGCTAACTATATTCAGTGGGAACCTACTGCTTTTGGTTTCTGGAGACCTTCCAACCTAAACAGTGTTGAAACAATGGGTTCAGAGCTGTTCATTGAGCTGAGTCAAGTAAAAGGAAAAATTAAAAAACAATTGAATGCAACGTATTCTTATACAGCTTCAAAAAATTATGAAAAGCAACACGAATTTGATGAGTCAAGTGGAAAACAGTTAATATACATACCTGAACATAAAGGAAATGTTAGCCTGAATATGGAGATTGACAACATAAGTTTTGCAATGAACTACCAATTTATCGGCATTCGCTTTATTAGTTCTGATAACGAAGAACTTCTGCCTTCATACTCACTGCTGGACGCTAGTGTTTGCAAAAACCTCAAATGGAGAGATAAAAGCATTATTTCACTTTCAGCGGGAGTTAAAAATATTTTAGATGTGGAATATCAAGCGATAGAATGGAGGCCAATGCCAAACAGAAACTATTTCATTAAAATTTCCTATCAATTTAACAAATGAAACAGCTTGTCTATTTCATATTAATTCTATTTGTTTTTTCCTGTAAGTCAGATGACGAACAGCAAGATCCAATTCCGTTAAATGAGTCCACCGTCGTCATTTTGAATGAGGGGAATTACAATTTTGGTAATGCGAGTTTGACCTTATATAATGAACAGGACAAAAGTGTCAATCAAAAGATATTTCAAACAAACAACCAAGGCAGACCGATTGGAGATGTAGTCCAATCGGCCATTCAAATAGGCAATGAATTGTTTGTGGTTGTAAATAATTCGAGTAAAATAGAAATCTTAAATGTCTCTAATTTAACATCTATCACCGCTATTCAGCAGTTAAATTCTCCGCGCTATATCACCGTAGTAAATTCAACTAAAGCCTACGTAAGTGATTTATATGAAGACAAATTGTATGTTATCAATCCATCAAGTCACGAAGTAGTTAAAACCATTGAGACAAAAGGTTGGATAGAGGAAATGGCCATAACAAATGGTAAGCTTTACTTGACTCATGTCGATAGCAATCAAATTTGGATTTTAGATGTTCAAACCGACACTGTACTGCAAAAAATTAATACGCACCAACAACCTCAATATATTGAAATTGATAAAGATAAAATAGCTTGGATTTCTTGCAGTGGAGAATTAAATGGTGGTAAATCTGCACTTTATAAGTTAGATACGTCAAGTGATTCAGTACTTTCAATTCTAGAAGGAGCATCCTCAAATTATAAAATTGGGGAGTTAGAGCTTAATTCAACAAAAGATGAACTTCATTTTTTGGGAAATGATGGTCTATATGCGATGAATGTGAACGCTGCAGTGTTGCCGAATTCTCCTAAAATTGGACAAGGTAATCGTTTGTTTTATGGGTTTTCCATTCATCCTACTACCAACGAAATTTACATTTCAGATGCCATAGATTATCAACAAAGAGGGGTGGTGTATCGTTTCAATTACTCAGGAACCCAATTGGATGCCTTTAAGGTTGGAATCATTCCTGGAGACATTATATTTCTAAACTAATGGACTATTACCCTCAACGAATTGTTTGTTTAACAGAAGAAACTACAGAACTCCTTTTCCTCATAGGAGAAGAGAAGCGAATTGTTGGAATTTCCGGCTTCACAGTTCGGCCGAAGAGAGCTCGCAAGGAAAAACCGAAAGTTTCGGCATTTATAGATGCCAACATTGATGAAATTTTAGCGTTGAAACCAGATTTGGTTATAGGTTTCTCTGATATTCAAGCAGAAATTGCTCAAGAATTAATAAAACGAGGAATTACTGTCTGGGTCAATAATCACCGCAGTGTAGTTGAAATCTTAAAAATGATAGTTCAGCTGGGAGCAATGGTTGGAAGAGCAGAAACTTGTTTAAATCTGGTCAACCATTATCAAAAAAGAATTTTAGAGATTCAAGAAATAACCTCCAAATGGAAGGTTAAACCAAAAGTTTACTTTGAAGAATGGTATGACCCACTAATCTGTGGAATACAATGGGTGAGCGAGTTGATAGAAATAGCAGGTGGAGTGGACTTGTTTGTTGAAAATGGAAAGGAGAGTTTGGCTAAAAATCGGATTATTGAAAATCACCAAGAGGTTCTTCAAAGAGACCCAGATATTATTTTAGTTTCTTGGTGTGGTAAAAAATATAAGCCAAATCGAATGTTTCAACGAGATGGATGGAAAGAAACAAAGGCTTTTAAAAATGATGCTTATTATGAAATTGATTCAGGAATAATTCTTCAACCGGGACCCGCTAGCATATCCGAAGGTCTAGAGTTACTGCATAAAATATTTAAAGATTGGGTATCGAAACATGGAAAATAGAAAACCACAATTATTTTTCAATTGGAGTAGTGGGAAAGACTCATCTTTTGCACTTTACAAGTTAATTCAACAGAATGACTTCCAAATTTCAACCTTACTAACGACAGTTGGAATGGAGACAAAGAGCATTGGTATGCATGGTTTGCGAGAAAGCTTATTGAGACGACAAGCAAAGGCCATAGGGTTTCCTCTGGAAATAATTTACCTATCTAGTTCAGCTTCACACGATACTTATAATAAGATGATGGAGGAAGCAATGGACCAAATGAAACGAAAGGATATTTATAATGCCGCCTTTGGAGATATTTTTTTGGAAGATTTGAGAGATTATCGAGAACGTCAGTTGGCGAAGGTTGGCATCAAAGCGCATTTCCCATTGTGGAAAAGAGATACGAAGGAGTTGATATTGGAATTCATTGAGTTGGGTTTTAAAACTAAAATTGTAGCTGCAAATGCCGCCTTGTTTAATAAGGATTTTGTTGGTCAAGATATCACTAAAGAGCTAGTTTACAACTTACCTGAAGAAGTTGATCCTTGCGGGGAAAACGGGGAATTTCATACTTTTTGTTACGATGGACCTATTTTTAAATCACCCGTAAGATTCGAGGAAGGTGAAAAGGTGAAAAAATCCTATCCAAATCCTACCATAGGTGGAAAAGAGATTGACTTCTGGTTCTGTGATTTAATCTAAGTATTTCCCACTTACGGGACAATTAATGTATGGCTTTTACGATATTTGTTAGTTAGACTAAAACCTAAGATTTGAAAGGATTTATAAAATACCTATTCGTTTTAATATTACTTGTTTCTTTTCAGCAAGTTAATGCGCAGTTCCGGTTAATAATGGAGATGGCAGTAACTGATGAAGGGAAAAAGCTGTCAGGTGCTGAAATTAAGGTATTTAAAAATGGTTCTTTGGTAGAAACTGTTTTAACCGACGGTAAAGGCTTAGCAGACATTCCATGCGATCCAAACGCGATTTACACCATTGAAGTTGGTGGTAACAAGGGAATGATCAAGAAAAAAATAGAAATGAACACAAATGGTGTTGCTCCCGAGGCAGCAAAAGGTGATTTATTTTTTCCCGCTACTGTTGAACTTTTTGAAAAGATAGAGGGGATGGATGTCTCAATCTTAGATAAGCCAATAGGAAAGATAAAATTTAACGAAGAGTATGGTTTTGAAAGTGACGCAGATTATACCAAATCAGTTCAAAGGCAATTGGCTGATTTAGAAAAAGACTTTATAGCCAAAAAAGAAGCAGATCAAGCAAAAAAAGCTGCTGCCATGAAGCAGTATGAAGAGGCAATAAAAATAGCCGATAAAGCTTTTTCTTCAGAAGAATGGGAGAAGGCAGCTGAGCAGTATCGAATTGCTGAAAAGGTAAATCCTGACCTCTTAGAAACTTATCCTAGTTTTCAATTGGCTGAGTTAAAAACCAAGTTGATTAAGATTGAGGCAGATAACAAAAGGTACAACGAAGCGATTGGTAAGGCTGACGCGGCAGTGGCCTCAAAGAACTTCGAAATTGCCATTGCAGAGTATAAAAGAGCATCTGGTTACAAACCCAATGAAGAATACCCTCAAACTAAGATTAAAGAAGTTCAAGAGCAGTTAGCCAACTTTGCTAAAGTTGAACAATCTTACCTTGCGGCGATAGAGAAAGGAGATAATGCTTTAAAAATAAATGACCTATCTACAGCAAAAACTGCGTTTGAAGAAGCTACCGGTCTAAAGCCCGAAGAAACATACCCTCAGAATAAATTAGCTCAGATCAATGACATCTTATCAAAGCAAGAGGCGAAAAAGGCGGAGTATGACAATGCCATAAAAGAGGCAGATGAAGCATTAGCGGCTAAAAATTACGAAAAGGCAAAGGCAAGCTACCAAAAAGCATCGAGCGTTAATCCAATAGAACGGTATCCAAAAGATCAAATAGGGAAAGTTGAAGCGTTAATAGCCGGAGCTGCTAAGCTCAATCAGGAATATTTAGCTGCCGTTGAGAAAGGTGATAATGCATTGACGACTAAAAATTACCAAGAGGCAAAAACAGCCTTTGAACAAGCAGGTAAATTGAAACCTGAAGAAGTGTACCCTAAAAATAAAATCAAGGAAATAGAGGATTTAATTGCGAAGAATGAAGCTGCTGAAAAGCAATACCAGGATAAAATAGCTGAGGCGGACAAGGCCCTTTCTGATGAAGACTACACTACTGCAAAAAACAGTTATGCAGAAGCTAAAAAGTTGAAACCAACTGAAACATATCCACAAGAAAAACTAACGGAAATTGAAGGAATATTAGCAAAACTCGCAAAAGCAGAGGAGAGTTATAAGGGTGCTATTGCCAAAGGTGATGCTGCTATTGGTGCTGAAGATTTTGAGGGTGCTAAAGTCGCTTTTAACGAGGCGCTGTCGATAAAGGCAGACGAACAATATCCAAAGGATAAATTAGCTGAAATAGAAACTATTGTTTTAAAGAATCAGAAGTCTGAGGAAGAATACAAATCAGCTGTTCAAAATGGAGATGATGCTTTATCTGATAAAAATTACGAAAAGGCAAAGGAGTTCTATAATGCGGCAAGTGGAATTAAACCACAAGAAGCCTATCCAAAAGATAAGTTAGCAGAAATTGAAAAAACATTGGCTGCAGTTGCTGAAAAAGAAAAAGCATACAATGAAGCGATCGCTGAAGGAGACCAAGCAATGACTTCAGAAGAGCTAGAAAAGGCAAAAGTAAGTTACACGAAAGCGAGTAGCTTGAAGCCTGACGTGGAATACCCTAAAGAACAACTAACTAAAATTGAAGCTCAGTTAGCCGCTAATAAAGAATTAGAAACCAACTATAAAGCAGCGATAACCGAAGGAGACAATGCCTTTTCCTCAAAAGAATATGAAAAAGCAAAATCTGCTTACAAAAAAGCCATTGAGTTAAAAAGTCAGGAAGAGTATCCAGCTTCGAAAATAACAGAGATAGATGGGATTTTAGCCGAGCTGAAAGGGAAAGAAGAAAGCTACCAGGCAGCTATTAAAAAAGGAGATGACGCTCTAAAAAATGAAGACTACGAAGTAGCAAAGACAGCGTTTGAAGAAGCATTAACCTTAAAGGACGATGAATATCCCAAAGGAAAAATTACTGAGATAGAAGCTAAGGTAAAAGCTTTAGCGGCAGAGAAGGCGGCCAATGAAAAACTAGAAGCAGATTACCAAGCAGCAATAAGCAAGGCAGACCAACAAAATGCCGAAGGTAAGTTTGACGAGGCAATCACCTCATACACACAAGTAAGTGAGTTAAAACCAGACGAGGCCTATCCAAAAGAACAAATTGAAGCGGCAAAAACGGCAAAAGCAAATGCAGAGAAGGCGGCGGAGTTAGCAGAAATTCAAAAGCAGTACGACGAAAAAATTGCTGTTGCTGACAAAGCCTTTGAGTCAGGGAATCTAGAAGATGCTCGATCAAATTATCAAGCCGCAGCTTCTCTAAAAACGGAAGAGAGTTATCCAAAAGAAAAGATAGCAAGCATTAACGCAACACTTTCTGATGCCGCTGAAGCAGATCAACAGTATAAAGATGCTATTGGTGCAGCTGACAAGTTAATAGTGGAAGAGAAATGGGAAGAGGCCAAAGTAAAATATTCAGAAGCTTCGGCAATTAAGCCAGATCAAGAATTTCCTAAAGAGAAAATTAATGAAATTGACGAGCGTTTAGCAGAGCTTGCCGCAAAACAGGAAGAAATTCGCTTGCAAAATGAAAAAAATGCTGAGACGGAAGCGAACTATAATGCAGCCATCAAAGAGGCAGATGAATTGTTTAATGCTGAAAATTTTGAAGGGGCAAAACCAAAATACGAAGCTGCTCTTGCTATTAAAGATGAGCAATATCCAAAGGATAAAATAAAAGAGATTGACGTGAAACTGTCATCCCTTGCTGAACAAGAAGCAGCAGCTGCTGCCCAAGCTAAAATAGATACCGAATACGATGCATTAATTGCAGAAGCGGATGGTTTATTTGAATCGAGCGAATGGGAAAAGGCAAAAGCCAAATATTCCGCTGCAATTGCTGTAAAGGACGAACAATACCCAAAAGATAAAATAGCTAAAGCAGATGCAAAACTTGCCGCATTAGCAGGAGAGGAAGCTGCTAAAGCAGCCGCTGCAGCGCAAGCTAAAATAGATGCGGAATACAATGAATTGATTGCAGAAGCGGATGGTTTATTTGAATCGAGTGAATGGGAGAAGGCAAAAGCCAAATATGCTGCCGCAATAGCTGTAAAAGACGAACAATACCCAAAAGACAAAATAGCTGAAGCAGATGCAAAACTTGCCGCATTAGCAGGAGAAGAAGCTGCAAAAGCAGCTGCTGCTGCCCAAGCTAAAATAGATGCTGAATACGATGCATTGATTGCAGAAGCGGATGCTTCATTCGATGGAAAAGATTATGAGCAAGCAAAAACTAGTTATGAAGCAGCTTTGTCTTTGAAAGAAGAGCAGTACCCGAAAGAACAAATAACTAAAATAGCATCAGCTATGGCAGCCCAAGCAGATGCTCAAGCTGCTGCGGCAAAAGCTGCAAAACTGGATCAAGATTATTTAGCAGCGCTAGAAAAAGGAGATCAAGCGCTTGCCTCAAATGACTTAGAAAATGCATTAAAAGCATTTCAAGCCGCGCAGGTCATCAAACCAGAAGAGTCTTATCCCCCACAAAAGATTGCTGAAATTGATGGCTTAATTACTCAAAGAGCTGCTGCCAATGAAGCAGCTCAAGCAGAATTAAATTTGAAATATGAAGCTTTCGTTGAAGCAGGCCAGACGGCTATGGATGCTGAGGACTGGGAAAATGCCATCTCTAATTTTGAACAAGCAAAAGAGACGTTACCAAGCAAATCCTTGCCAAGTACAAAGATTCAAGAGATTTTAGCTATACAAAAAACGCTAGCTGCAAAAGAAGAAGAAATAAGGTTGCGGAAAGAACAAGCTGCTGCAAATGAAAGCTCTTACCAAACAGCAATAGCTAACGGTGATAAATACTTTAGAGATAAAAATTACAACGATGCTGAGAATGAGTACCGTTTGGCACTTGGGTTAAAGAGCGCAGAGGCATACCCTCAAGAACAGCTGGATAAAATAAAATCGATTATAGATCAAAAAAATGCTGCAAAATTAGCTGAGCAAAATGCGAAAAAAGCAGCGAAGCAAAAAGAGCAACGCTATCAAGATTTAATTACTCAAGGTGATAATAATTTTAAATCGGAGGCCTACAGAAATGCAAAAAGTAATTTTGAAAATGCATTAAGAATAAAGCCTGACGAAGCTTATCCTAAGGCGCAAATTGCTTTGTTAAATGAGCGAATAAAAGAACAAGAGTTAGCTGAGGAAGAAAGAAGAAAAAACCTTGATAAACCTATCACTATTAAAACAGGACCAAAGTCGACAATAACAACTGATGCCGAAGAGGAAATAGAACGGATTTACAAAGAATTATGGGCGAAACAAAACAGTGAAAAGAATGGCTCGATTGAAGAGAAAGAGGAAGCCTTAGCGAAATTAAGGCAGGAGAATGTTGAAAAAGAGGAGGCTAGAAGACAAAATGCGATAGAGCGGTTAGAAGAGATAAGAGTGAGCATGAAGGATCAGTTTGAAATTAGTTCAGAGCTAAATCTTCAGAACTATGAAACGGTGAAGGAACAAGAAAGTGACCTACAAAATACACGTGAGGAGCGCGTTAAAGCTTCAGAGCGCAAACGCGAAGGAAACATGCTTGATAAAGATCTTTTAGCTGAAAGCATTGCGTTGTATAACAAGCAGCGATTAGAGGAGACCGTTGAAGGGAAGAAGGAAATGGTGGAGAATGAATACAACGAGATAAATCAATCCCTGCAAAACAGAGACAAAAAGCAAGAAGCATACATTTTAGACACCCAACAAAAATTTGAGAATTTTGAAAATAGCTTAATGACTTTCCACCAAGGTCGAAGTACCGAGTTTTATCCAAAAAATTACGAAGAAATTTTAGCAGATGAAGAAAATTTTGATGAACAAACAACGGAGGACAAGCAGTCTTCTGAAAGTCGAAGATTAGACTATCAGTCAAAAGCGGATCAAAAATCTGCTGACCTAAGAGAGGGAGCCGCAGAGAATGCAGAAAGCTTTAAAGAGAATCAGCTAGAAGTTGAGAAATTCGAAGAGGAATTAGCTGAACAAACTACGAAAGACCGCAAGCCATCTGAAAACCGAAGATTAGACTATCAGTCTAAAGCGGATCAAAAATCTACTGAATTAAAACAATTCGCAGGTGAAAATACAGAGAGTTTTAAAGAAAATCAATTAGAAATTGAAACCTTGGAAGAAGAGTTAGCTGAGCAGACAACAGAGCTAGAAAAAGAATCGGAAATAAGAAGGAAGAAAAACGAAGATAAAGAGTTCTATCAAGGTGAAGATAAGATACGACAGGACCAATCTGCCGCTGATTATCCACAAGGTGTTACAGAAAAAATAATTGAGAATCAAAATAATAGCACAACCATTAGAAGAATAGTGGTAGAAGGAACTCAAACCGATATTTACGAAAAAACCTTATACAAATGGGGAGGTATTTTCTACACCAAGAATGGAACAAATATTACAGAAGATATCTGGGATAAAGAAAGTAGATAGCCGTTTCATGAAAAGTTTAGCATTTATCTTCTTTTGCTTGGTACTTTCGGCGTGTAACGACTCTAAACCAAACAGTTCCTCGCAGGTTTCAGCTCAAGCAAGTGATCAAACTCATTTTTCAATTAAAGATTCAATTGGAATCACTATCATCGAGGTGGTTGAACCGTTCCTGAACTCTTCCAAGGTTGAGCGATATGTGCTTTTCAAAAAAGTGCAAGGAAAACCCAAAGGAATTAAGGCTGATGTTTTTATCGAATTACCCATTGAAAGAATTGGAGTGAATTCTACAACTCATTTGGGCTATTTAAAAGCATTGGGCAAAGAAGATAAAATTGTAGCAGCGAGCAATACCGAACTGTTTTACGATAAAGGTTTTCAAAAACGAATACAAGAGGGAAGAGTAACACAGTTAGGAAATAGGTCAATGAACACTGAGTTGGTAATTGAAAGCGAATTAGACGTCTTATTTACATTTGCCATTGATGCTGCATCTTATAGCGCAGTTGAACGACTACGTGCACTTGGACAACCTGTAATTCTAATCTCCGAATTCATGGAGTCGGACCCACTTGAAAAAGCACAATGGCTAAAAGTTTTTGCTGCTTTTTTTGATGAAACAACTGAGCAGAAAGCAAATGCTCACCTTCAAAAGGTTCAACAGAGATATGACTCCATTAAAAATATTTCAATGTTGTCTTCATTTCTTCCAAAAGTAGCCATTGGACTGCCATGGAAAGGAACTTGGTACGTCAGCGGAGGAGAGTCTTATCAAGCAAAACTGATTAATGACGCCTCAGCGAGGTACATCTGGAAGGACCATGAACAGAGTGCAAGTGTACCTTTAGATATTGAAACTGCCATTAGCAAAGGAATGCAAGCTGACTTTTGGATTAATCCAGGTAGATTAGCCACTGCCCAAGATGTTAAAAATAGTAACACTGTATTTGAACAGTTTTCCTCATTCAAAAATCAAACTATTTATACAAATTATAAAAGGTCCAACAAGCTTGGGGCCAATGATTATTGGGAAATGGGTGTGGTTAGACCAGACTTAATTTTAAGCGATTTGTTTTCTATTTTTCACCATAATGCAAGCGATAGTCTGAATTTTTATCAAAGTATTTTTGAATGAGTAAATCGACAATACTTATATTACTTAGTATTTCAATGCTAATTCTTGCTATACTTGACGTACGTAGCGGAAGCGTAAGTGTTCCATTTGCGGAATTTCAACTTTGGGTGTCAGGTGGTGAAACCTCAGATGTATTTAATTTCATTGTTGTACAGTCGAGAATCCCAAAAGCACTAACTGCAATCTTATGCGGAGCGGCCCTTTCCCTAGCAGGCTTACTAATGCAAACCTTATTTCGAAATCCACTTGCGGGACCTTACTTATTAGGCATTAGCTCTGGAGCAGGTTTAGGAGTTGCTCTTTTAGTAATGGGAGCAGGCTTTATGGGCTTTGTTGTGGCAACCGGAGCTGCTATTAATGTTGCAGCGATAATTGGCGCCTTGGTAATGATGTTTATTTTGTTGGCGGTTTCATTCAAGCTTAAAGATGTCATGACCTTACTCATCTTTGGAGTTATGATGGGCTCTATTGCGACAGCCATCATTGGTTTAATTCAATTCTTTACGTCTGATTTTCAGCTAAAATCATTTATCATTTGGACGTTAGGTAGTCTGTCAGCGGTTTCTTACGTTGAGCTATTCATACTCTTCGCTAGCTTGGTTTTGTCCGTTGCATATGCACTTTATAATTACAAAGGACTAAATGCCGTTCTTGTAAGCGAGGATTTTGCGAAAATGTTGGGTATAAATGTCCTTCATGTGAGGCTGAGCATCGTACTTATAACCGGAGTTTTGGCAGGACTAACTACTGCTTTCTGTGGTCCAATAGGTTTTGTGGGAATCATTATTCCTCACTTGAGCAGACTGTTATTAAAATCCAATGACCATCTCCTTTTAATTCCAACTTGTATTCTATTAGGGGCTAATGTGTTATTACTAAGCGACCTTATTTCACATATCCCGACCAATGGAACGAGCTTACCCATTAATTCAATTACTTCAATTTTAGGAATCCCCATTATACTATGGATCCTTTTTGGAAAGAAAAACATAAGTCAATCATTTTGAGCTCAACCATATTAAATATTGACAATATCTCTGTCGCGTATTCTAAGCGAATTAACATACTTTCTCAAGTAAGTTTAAGTCTTGAATCGAATCAAATCGTAGCACTAATTGGGGAAAATGGAGCTGGCAAGTCTACCTTGCTAAAAAGTATTTGTGGTTTGACAGCCATTTCTGAAGGATCAATCAAATTATTTGGAAGAGACTTTAAGGAATGGAAGTCAACTAGTTTAGCTCAAAAAATTGCTTATGTGAGTTCGAGTGAAAACGTTCAATCTATTATTACTGTTGAGCGATTTATTGGTTTTGGAAGATACCCGTATACTAGCTGGTTGATTAGCCAAACGGAAGATGATTTTGATTGTATTGAAGGGGCACTCAAGTCTTGCAAAATTGAGTACCTAAGGAATAAAACCATGGCCCAATTAAGTGATGGTGAACGCCAAAAGGTCTATCTAGCAAGAGCAATTGCTCAAAATTCTGACTTAATTGTTTTAGACGAACCCACAACACATTTAGATGTCAAGAGCTCAATTTCAATGTTTCGGCTAATTCAAGCCCAAAAAGAGTCGGGTAGGGCCGTGTTGTTCTCTTCTCACCAAATAGAAAAGACTTTAAGTATAGCTGATAAGGTGTGGGTGGTTGATTGCGGAAGGGTGATTGAGACAACACCAAAGGACTTTTATGAAAATGAGCAACTGAAAGAACTTATTTTCGGAGCGTAATTTATCTCTTTTTTGTTGTTCCTAAACGTTTTGCACGACTTTTCATCTCTCGTTTATATTGGCGTTGTTGTTTTTTTTCTGTTCGCTTATAGCCTTTGCGAAGATCTTTGCTTGGTGATCCGCCAACCACCTTTCCGTTTCTACCATTAACACCTTCAACACCTTTAAAAACAGAGCAAGAACAAGTAAGAGATAGGATAAAAGCAACAAAAGCAAGTTTCTTAATCATACTCTTGCTGTAAAATTTCGATATCAACAATTAACTGATCTACAGATTTTGGCGATGTCCCATCGTAAAACCCTCGAATTCTTTTCTCTTTATCAACCAATACAAAATTTTCTGTGTGTATAAAGTCGTTTGGTCCACCATCGCCTTCTGTTACAGCGGCAAAGTAGCTTTTACGCGCTAAATCATATATTAACTTCTTTTCGCCAGTAACAAACACCCATTTTTCTGGATTTGCTTCATATAGGTTTGCATATTCCTTTAGTATTGGAACAGAGTCAACTTCCGGTTGAACGGTGTGCGAAAGAATTTTAAAATCTTCATCATCCATGAATTCTTTTTGCACTCGTTGCATTTCGGCACTCATACTCGGACAAATCGTAGGACATGTGGTGAAAAAGAAATCTGTTACGTAATAAAATCCATCGAAGTCTTCGTTCGTAATAATTTGACCATCTTGGTCGACTAATCTAAAATCTGCTATTCGATGTCCTTTCGTTACGTTTTGTTTTGACTCGTCTACCAGCTCGGGGTTAATCATTGCTGGAGAATAGATTGGCAAAACTCTATCTTCTTTAATCATTTTATAAGCAAAACCAATTCCAATGCACAAAAGCAAAGCAGGCACAATGAGTGCTAATTTATTTTTTATTTGCATTGTCTCTCTCTTCAATAAAGTATTCTAAAATATTCTCTAGTGACTCTATGCTCATCTTTTTGGAAAGAATTTTTTTGTCTTTATCTAGTAAATAGGTCTGTGGAGTGCTGTACACATCGTATAGTGTTCTAAAATTACTTTGAAAGCTTTCTCCATCCGAGCCATTTATAAAATTCAGATCGTGCTTTCTGATAAACTTAATCCACTCCTCATTTTCAAACTCATTACCAACAGCAAATACTTCAACACCTTTATCGTTTACTTTGTCGTACAAGGTTTTTAGTTTTGGAGTTGATGTTTTACAATGACCGCATTCAGGAGACCAAATGTAAACAACCGTAAAATCGGCATCAACAGAATACAGTTCTAGAAATTCTTTCTGAGCAGTATCTTTAACCACAATGTTAGGAGCTTTTTTACCTATCAAAAGTGGATCAAGTGCATTTGCACGTTCACTCAATTTCTCCAGTTGTTTGTAGGTAAACCACTCTTTAGCCTCACCTTTCATAAAGTAATTCTTTGCCAAGTGAACAAAAACAGCATCCATTCCCATGTTTTCTGATCGCTCAAAATAAGAGGTAAAGTGGGTTAATGCATACTTAAACAAGTCTGGGTTTTGTTTTGCGTTACTTAGAATGTAGTCGACTGAGATAATAAGCGAATCTGGCTCGGGAACAGTAAGTTTATTTACGTAAAAAACAATTTTATCATGGAACGTGGTAGTGCGTAATAACCTTCCATCTGTAAAGTCGTAGTTATCGAAATAGTGAGCTTTAAAATATCGGAAAGTAAAGCTACTGTCAATCGTGCCATCTGCATTCTTCGGTGGATCGGGAACGTTTGGGTATTCCACTGCATAAATGAAATTACTCGTGAAAGAACCTTTGTGTTTTGCATGAAAATTTGCAATGTATGCCTTCACCTCGGCATCCAAGTTTTTTAATGCAACGTCTGCATCCTTTTTTTCACGCTCAGTTCCTGAATTCTTCTTTGCAGTTAATTTCTTGGCAGTCGCTTGTCTTTCATTTAAAAATGCCAAGTATTCATAAAATATTTTTGTCTCTTCACTGCCTTTTACCTTCATGTTTAATATTGTGAAGGCCGTGTCTGTTTTCATTGTGATGTTTTGATTATCGAGCATAAAATCAAACCACTTTCGTTGCCCAATAATTAAGGAATACATACCATGCTCAAGTGTGTCTGGACCCTTAAAAATCATTTGCCCTTGACCGTTCATTGTTGTAGTATCTCTATAATACTGCCCTTTGCCGTAATAATAGGCTAAGTAAGCTGTTGAGTCAGATAACCCATCTAGCGTAATATCTATAGAATATCCTTTTTGTGCCTTTATTTCATTTCCAAGAATTAATATGGAAATTAAGACAAGTAAATACGTTACTTTTTTCATAAAAAAATGCTTTCAACAAAAATACAATCTTAGGCCTGAATTGTGCTGTTAATGCATGTTAATTGATAATTAGTTTTCAAATTTGTACAGAAAGTGTAGGCAGTGAATAATTACGGTCGTACATTTAAAAAGTGGAAACTTTAATCTGGACTTTTCTTATTTTAATTGTTCTTGGAGGCCTTATAGCCGGGGTATTGTTGACGTTTTATTTCTTACAAGAGAAGATAATTTTTTCACCCATTAAATTGGCGAAAGATTATCATTACCCATTTGAAAATGAATTTGAAGAACGATTTTACGAGGTGGATTCAGGAATTTCTCTGAATTGTCTTCTTTTTAAAGCAGAAAAATCTAAAGGTTTAATTTTTTACATTCATGGTAACGCTGATAACTTGAGGTATTGGGGCGATTTTGCTCCCTTTTTTGTCAACTTAGGTTACGATGTATTTATGTTTGATTTTAGGGGGTTCGGTAAGAGTGATGGGAAAATAATGGGAGAACGGTTGTTACAACGGGATACAAAACGACTGTATCAAATAATGCTTAAGGAATACGATGCATCAAAAATTCAAATCTATGGGTTCTCTTTAGGTACAGGTATTGCTGCTCGTTTAGCCAGTAATCAAGCTTGTGCTAATTTATTTTTAGAAGCCCCTTATTTTAACTTCATTTCACTTATTAACTACCATAAGGCCTACTTACCTGCAAGTTGGATTTCTAAGTATTATTTTCGAACGAATCGGTACTTAAAAGAGGTAGAAGTTCCTATTTATATTTTTCATGGAACTGAAGATCGCAAGGTTCCATTTTACTTGGGCCAACGATTAAAGGATACGAATACCAGAATCAATTTTTACAGGGTAGAAGGAGCCACCCATAACGAAATGCAGGATATGGAGCTATTTCAAAAAGAAATGAATCGAATTCTAGCTTAGACTGCTTGTGTTTTAAACTCTGATGTGAAGTGGAACTCAACGTTAGGGTAATTTTGCTTTGTTATTTGCAAAATGCCGGCAGTTTGAGCTAAAAAGACCAAATTTTGATCCTTATCGTAAACGATGTAGTTTGATTTCAATCGAGTAAACTCCTCTAATTGCTCTTTATTCTCTGAGGTAAACCAACAAGCTTTGTAGAAATTTAATGGGGAAAAACTACAAGATGCTCCATATTCGTGTTTTAAACGATATTGAATAACCTCAAATTGAAGTTCACCTACAGTTCCAATGTATTTTTTGTTCCCCATACGGGCTGTGAAAAGCTGTGCAACACCTTCTTCAGTCAACTGATGAATTCCTTTTTCTAACTGTTTAGATTTCATTGGATCGTTATTAATTACTTCCTTGAAAATTTCCGGTGAAAAGCTAGGAATACCCTTGAATGTAAAATTGTCACCTTCGGTTAATGTATCGCCAATTTTAAAATTTCCGGTATCGTACAAGCCAATCACATCTCCAGGGTAAGCATTGTCAATAACGCTTTTGTCTTTCGCCATGAAAGAGGTTGGATTACTAAATCGCAGTCCTTTATCTAACCGAACATGATGAAAAAACTTGTTTCGTTCAAACTTCCCACTACAAACACGTAAAAAAGCAATGCGGTCTCTGTGCTTTGGGTCTAAGTTGGCATGTATCTTAAAAACAAAACCACTAAACTTATTTCTCTCGGGATCAATTTCACCCTCGTTTGTTTCTCGAGCTCTAGGAGTAGGGGCTATTTCGATAAACTGATCTAACATTTCTTGAATGCCAAAATTATTTACTGCAGAACCAAAAAATACAGGAGCTATTTCTCCTCTTAAGTAAGTTTCGTTGTCCAATTGATCGTAAACTCCTTCTACCAATTCCACATCTTCTCGCAACTGGTCTGCTTGAGTACCGATAAGTTCATCCAATTTAGGGTCATTTAAACTACTAATCTTTGTGACGTCTTTAGAAATTTTCGTTTTAGATGATTCAAATAAGTTGAGACTTGAATCTCCGAGATTATATACTCCTTTAAATGTTGCTCCAATTCCAATGGGCCATGTCATTGGTCGCACTTTTATGTTAAGCTTCTCTTCGAGTTCGTCTAACAATTCAAATCCATCACGACCTTCCAAGTCCATCTTATTAATGAAAACAATAACGGGAGTATCTCTCATGCGGCAGACTTCCATTAACCGTTCTGTTTGAGCTTCTACACCTTTTACACAGTCAATTACTAAAATAACAGAATCAACCGCTGTTAAAGTCCTGTAAGTGTCTTCAGCAAAATCCTTATGACCCGGAGTGTCTAATAGGTTTATTAATTTGTCTTTGTATTGAAAACCCATTACAGAGGTAGCAACTGAAATACCCCTTTGCTTTTCGATTTCCATAAAATCTGAAGTAGCGGATTTCTTGATTTTGTTATTCTTAACTGCCCCTGCAGTTTGAATGGCACCACCAAACAAAAGAAACTTCTCTGTAAGCGTAGTTTTTCCTGCATCAGGGTGACTGATGATGGCGAATGTCTTACGTTTCGAAATTTCCTCTGCTAACTTCATTGTTTCCTAATTTTTACTGCGGCAAAGGTAATAAATTGAATAGGCTAATTGAATGCATTCACTTCTTTTCAGTCATGTTCCTTTCACAATTCTCTACATTTACAAACAGAACGATTTCCTTCTTGCCATTTTTCACATTGTTGGTAGTACAAAATTTACTTACAAGATGAGTGGTGTGTTATCTATCAGTCTATTGATACGAAACACGATTTATTGAGCCCATTTCCCAAATCAGATTTGCTTGTATGGTAAAAAGCCTTTTAAGTCAAAATTATCGATGTTACAAAAGGCGAAAAGCAGAACACTTAGACCAACCATAAGTATCTATAGACTAATATTTATCATGATGCAATTTTGTAGCGCTAAGTCGATGTAAATCAATTTGTAAAAAAAATATAAAATTTTAACTGTTTCAACTTAGCAGAACTCTATAAATCCCATACTTTTGCAATTCCCTATGAGTGAAAACGGAACAATAGACCTAAGCGAGATTGATAGTAGTGAGGACGGAAAGGATTTATATCCATTTCAAGAAGCTGCTATTCAAGAAATATCAAAGAAACTTAACGAATTAGAAGACAATCATAACGTGCTTTTTCAACTGCCTACTGGTGGTGGAAAAACAGTTATATTTTCTGAAATTACGCGGCGATATGTAAAATCTACCGGAAAAAAGGTACTTATTTTAACCCACCGAATTGAGCTCTGTAAGCAAACTTCCAAAATGCTGACAGAATTCAATGTTGATAATATGATTATCGATAGTAAGGTAAAGTCTGTTTCTGACGACAATGACTACATTGCTTTTGTCGCAATGGTAGAAACCTTGAACAACCGCCTTCAAGAAGAAAAAATTACTTTAAATAACATCGGTTTAGTCATTGTAGATGAGGCACATTACAATAGCTTTAGAAAGTTATTCAAGTATTTTGAGGATGTGAATATTTTAGGTGTTACCGCAACTCCGTTAAGTTCGAGTATCAAGCTACCAATGAATCAGAATTACCAAGAACTTGTGATTGGTGAATCTATAAGTAGTTTAGTGAACAAGAATTATCTTTCACGTGCAACAACATATAGTTATAATGTTAGTCTAGATACCTTAAAGGTTGGTATTAACGGTGACTACACTGTTAAATCTTCTGAACAACTGTATGGTAACTACATGATGCAAGAGAAGTTAGTTCGAGCTTATGAAGAAAAATCAAAAGGTAAAAAAACCTTGATTTTTAATAACGGAATTGCGACTTCTTTTGGTGTTTACGACACTTTTAAAGCGGCTGGTTATGAAATTCAGCACTTGGATCATCATGTTGGTGAACAAGAGAGAAGAGAAATTTTACAATGGTTTAAGAATACGCCGGATGCGATTTTAACATCGGTAGGAATTTTGACTACCGGTTTCGATGAACCTACGGTGGAGACAATTATTTTGAATCGAGCGACTAGGTCCCTAGCCTTATACCATCAAATGATAGGTCGAGGTTCTAGGGTAACAGATACTAAGAAAACGTTTTCGGTAATTGACTTGGGAAATAACTTGCACCGTTTTGGATTGTGGGATGCACCGGTTGATTGGTATCACATCTTTCAAGCTCCACATCAGTACTACGATGATTTAAAGTCAGACGAAGTAATTGAACGACAGTTTGTCTATGAAATGCCGGACGATTTAAGAAAGAAATTCTCTAAATCTGAAAACATTGATTTAAATATTAAAGCTGAGTACAATCATGCCATGAGTTTGGGACAACATTCCAAAGTTGTGATAGCAAAATCGATTGATCAGCATACAAAGATGTGTGTGGAGAATGCGGATGACATGTGGGATGCACTGGATTTAGCTAAAGAACTGAAAGACGATATTCAAGATCGAATCAAACGCTATTCTTATTGCACCATAAAAACAACTAAGAATTACTTAGTGTGGCTAGAGGAAGACTATTATCGCAGACTCAACTCTCAAATTAGGAAAGAGTTCGTAAAAAGAGACTAAGCTTCGATCGTAATTTAGAACCCTTTCTAAGTCAAACTTAAAGCCAGGAACACTTTCCATACTCTCGTTAAAATAGTGATTTGATCGTTTAAGAAGCCTTGTTTCTTATCTTTGATGTGGTAGTATTTCACTTACAATGAGCAAAACAAAGTTTAAAAAATTCGTCAATGCCTGCGATAAAGATGAGCTGAGAGAGCAGCTTTTGGATCTTTACTTACGATTTAAGGATGTAAAAGAGTTTTACGATTTCTCATTCAACCCAAACGAAGAAAAAAGAGTAGAGGAAGCAAAATTAAAAATTGCTAGAGAGTATTTCCCCGAAGGTAAAAGAAGGCCAAAGAAAAGAAGATCAGTTGCACAAAAACACATTGAACACCTCAAAAAATTGGAAGTAGAAGCTTCTCAAATCATTGATTTAATGTTGTATAATATTGAAATTGCTCAGGCGTACAATGAAGAAAAGCCAATTGTTCAAGAAGCGTTTTACAAAAGTATGCTCAGCTCATTCAGAAAAGCTTTAGTATTCATCGATCAGCAGTTTTTAAAACAAGAGTTTTTACCGCGAGTAGAGAAAATACGTAAAACAGCCGCAGACCAACATTGGTATAACGTAGAGGGATTTCAATTGTCGATTGAAACACTGCTAAAAAATTAGTTTTTTAGATTCTATTCCTTTCGGACTTGTAAATTTTAAAATATAGGTTCCTCTTTTAAATTCAGATACATCAATGTTTTCTTGATTGATTTGCATCGCTTTTTCTAGCACAACTTGCCCATTGATAGTAAGTATTGTTAAAGTTCTTATGTCCTCAGGAAGGTTCTTCAAAAAAAGCTGACCATTATAACTGAATACCTTAGCATTTCTCAAAATAGTTCTGTTTATTCCAACAGTCGATTGAGCAATCGCAGTGCTTCGTGCAATGGCACTATTTGGGCCTTGGTATACAATTGTTGAATCAATTGCAGAATAAACGTAATAGCGAGGGGAAGCAGCTTGCACCCACAAACGATTGGAATCGGGAAAGGTGAAAATATCATTCCAACCGTAGGTAGTGACCCAATTATTGGTTAAAGTACAGCTATTTGAAAGTGGAAATGCACTTCCTGAATAGGTATATGTTAGTGCTCCCCATACCTCTACATTTGTTGTATTGGCAGCAGCCCAGGTTTGCCATCCCGGAGCGGCACTTCGACATATTGAACAATCCACACCTTTATGTAAAATTATGATAGACTTTCCTGTGGCCAGAGTTGTGTAAATGTTTTTTGAGTTGCTTGAACAGTCAAAAACAGTTCTATTAGAGGGCACTTGAGCTATCGCCGCGTCCGCAAACAACGCAATAATTGTAATCAATACTATCTTTTTCATCTTAAATAACTTATGGTTCAAATATAAATGAAACTATCAATGTATTTTGGTCGTCTCGTTGACGTAAAAACCTTTTATAGTTTTAAGCGTTTTAAAGGTATTGTGCCTTTTCGATTTTTTTTTAAAATTAAATAACAACTTCATTAAAATTATTACCATGAAAAAAACACTACTCTCTCTTTTCGCTTTATCAATTCTTGCCATTGGTGCTCAAATAACGTTAACGTCCTATTCGGGTGGACCTGCCTTTAGTCAAAGCTCAGGGCATACGGGAGCGCCAGGCGAACCTCAAACGTGCAGATCATGTCATGGTACTGGGTTTAGTACAACCGTTTCCTTAGTCGTTAGAGACTCAGCAGGAAATCCTGTTTCATCTTATATTCCAGGAAATGTTTATGATGCTGAATTTACAGTGAATGCAAACGGGGCAAGTGGTTATGGATTTCAATTGGTGAGTTTAACGATTTCTAATGCTGCGGTAAACGGTTTTGCAGCACCTGCTCCAAATACAAGGTTGGTAACCTTAGGAACCGGCAGACAGTATGCTGAACATTTGGGAGTAAGCGTATCTAATGTATTTTCAACCCAATGGACTGCGCCAACAGTAGGAACAGGTACTGTTACTTTTTACGGTGGAGGTGCTGCTGTGAACAACAATCGGAATAATGGTGGTGACGGCGGTAATACAACCACATTAAATTTGACAGAAAACACTACAGTTGGATTGATTAATAATACACTAAGTAGTGAATTATTGGTGTATCCTAACCCTGCGAGCAACATGATAAATCTTAAAACCACCGCAAGCGATGCTACTCCTGTAGTTGCTCAATTATACACAGTATCAGGACAGCTTGTATTTTCTGAAAATTTAAGTTTACAGCAAAACACTGCTAAATCACTGAATGTTTCTTCATTTAAGAATGGTTATTACCTTCTCAGAATTTCAACTGACGGGCAAACTGTAGATGAAAAAATATTGATTCAACACTAATAGATAAGAGAAAATTGTTTGTCGATGGTAGTTTTTTTTCAGCTTTCATGAAGCAGTTTTCGTTTTGATTTGAACAATGTATTGCACAAATGAACTAATCCTGAGGAATTTTTCTTCGGGATTAGGCCATTTGTATGTTAAACATGCCACACATCAAATATATTGGCGGATGTGAGGTACATTTTAGGGTGCACCCATTAAACGTTTTGAAAGTGTAATGCTTTCTTTTCCTTCATTTTAACCGAACTATTTTAGCTAAGTTATACTAAACTACTCCAATTCAAATGCTTTGGTTACTTTTGCGGTTCATTAAAGAAGCATTATTTGAATACATTTGAAAGCCTAGGACTCTCGACAAACCTGTTGAAAGTAATAGAAGAAATGGGGTTTACATCCCCGACGCCTATCCAAGAAAAATCAATTCCATTATTATTAAAAGGAGGAAAGTCAGACTTTATCGGTCTTGCACAAACAGGAACTGGTAAAACTGCAGCATTCGGTTTACCCCTAATTGATTTAGTAGATAGCGACAATAAGGCTACACAGGCGCTTATTATGGCTCCAACGAGAGAGCTAGGACAGCAGACAGCTAAACAATTGGTTGATTTTTCATCAAACTACAAACAACTTAATGTAGAAGTAGTATATGGTGGAGCAGCGATTACAAATCAAATAAAGGCCCTGAAGCGCCCAACACAAATTGTGGTGGCGACTCCGGGGCGTTTGTTGGATTTAATTCGCAGAAAGGCAATTCGACTAGACGATGTAAAGTTCGTTGTATTGGACGAAGCAGATGAAATGTTGAACATGGGCTTCAAAGAAGACATTGACGAGATCTTGAGCTATACACGGGAAGACCGTTCTACTTGGTTGTTTTCAGCAACCATGCCTGCCGATATTCGAAGGATCACTAAGAAATACATGACCTACCCTGTAGAGGTTGCAGTGAATACGGAGTCAAAAACCAACACAGACATTACGCATCAGTATATCGTTACTAAAAATGATGATAAGGTTACAGCGTTAAGAAGATTTTTGGACATTCAACCGGAAATGAAGGGAATCATGTTTTGCAGAACCAAAAGGGAAACGCAAGAAATTACAGATAATTTAGGTCAACTAGGTTACGAAGTAGAGGCATTACATGGAGATTTATCTCAAGCTCAGCGAGATGCTGCCATGAGAAGGTTTAAGGCTAGAAACATGCAGTTGTTAATAGCTACCGATGTTGCTGCTAGAGGAATTGATGTAAATGATTTAACACACGTATTGCATCACAAAATCCCAGACCAACTAGAAGCGTATACCCACAGAAGTGGTAGAACTGGTAGAGCAGGTAATAAAGGAATTTCTATTGCATTCATCAATAATAGAGAAGGAAGAAAAATTTCTGACATTGAGCGAAAGAACAACATTAAGTTCGAAAAAATTGAAGTGCCAAAAGCAAGTGAACTTAAAAAGGTTAGACTTGAAAACTGGGTAAAAATTACGCTTGCAATGCCAATAGATGAGGAGGCAGAAGAAACCTTAACGGCACTTTTACCTCACTTTGAAGCGTTAACGAAAGAAGATTTGTTAAAGCGAATGATTTCTCAAGAATTAAAGCAACTAAAAGGAAGCGACAAGGGAGACTTAAATATGTCAGCTGATTCTAGAGGTAGCAGAGATAACGACCGAGGAGATAGAAGAGATCGTGGCGATAGAGGAGAGCGTAGAGAGTTTGATAGCAATAGAAACCGATACTTCATCAATTTAGGAAAGAACGATGGCTTAAGCAAGGTAGATTTACTTGAATTTGTAAGTGAAGTGTCAGGTGCTAAGAAATCACATATTAACGACATAGCTGTTCAAGATAAACGTTCATTTTTCAACTTAGACGAGAGTCAGGTTAAAGGGTTTGAAGACAAATTTGAAGGATTGGAACTTGAAAGCGGACATGCTATCCGGGTTAACCAAGAAACTGGAGGGTCATCTTCTGGTGGAGGAAGAAGTAGAAGTGGCGGTGGAGATCGCGGAAGAAGTGGTAGAAGTAATTTTGGTGGCGGAAGCGGTGGTGGAAGACGACCAAAAGGTGCAGGCGGCGGCAGAAGAAGCGGAGGTTCTAGCTCATCAGGACCAAGAAGTTCTGGAGGCCCTAGAAGCAGGAGAAGATAAACCTCTGAAATTGCTGCATTATTCAAAGAAAATAAGGAATTTTATAAAATACTAACAAAAAGCACTAAGTAATCAATGGGTAGATCACAAGAGACATTCGGAAAAAAGGAAAAAGAAAAGAAAAGACAGAAGAAGAAAGAGGAGAAAGAAAAGAAAAGACTAGAAAGAAAAGAAAATTCTGCTGGTGGTGGTCTTGAAAATATGATGGCCTATGTAGATGAAAATGGTATGATTACCGACACTCCTCCTGATCCGGACGTAAAGAAAAAAGTCATTAAGGCTGAGGACATTGTTCTTGGAATTCCTCAAAAAGGAGAAGAGGATCCTGCTGATTTAATTCACGAAGGGAAGGTTACTTTCTTTAATGATTCTAAAGGTTATGGTTTTATTCGTGACTTGAAAGATCAAGAAAGTTATTTTGTTCATGTAAATGGACTAAAGGAAGATGTAATTGAAGGCGATAAAGTTAGCTTTGAATTAGAGAAAGGACAAAAAGGTCTTATGGCGGTTAGGGTGAAAAAAATCTAATCTCAGATTCTATAAAACGATAATGATGCCTAAAATGTAATGTTTTAGGCATTTATTTTTGCATGTAATAAAGCACCTATGAAGTTTGAAGAGTACCCAATTTCCGAAGGCATAAAAAAGAGTATCAGCAAACAAGGATTTAAGAAGCCTACTGATATTCAGTACAAAGCCATACCAAATATTTTGCGTGGCGAGGACGTTTTGGCAATTGCTCAAACGGGAACTGGGAAAACTGCAGCTTTTGTCATTCCTATTTTACACCTGCTTCACGTTAAAAAAATTATTCGAAAGAGCGCAGGGATTAAATGTTTGGTCATGGCGCCTACACATGAATTAGCATTACAGATTCATGAAGTATTTCTTTCCCTTTCAAAACATACGAAAGTGAGTAGCTTTTGCATTCATGGTGGGGTAGATCAAGACCCACAAAAGGAGAAATTAGCCGATGGAGTAGATGTTTTAATTGCAACACCTGGTAGACTCTTCGACTTGGTTAGTCAAGGAGACGTGAAGTTAGATGGATTGGAAATCTTGGTATTGGATGAGGCAGACCATATGCTCGACTTGGGTTTTATTAAAGACATACAAGACCTCATGCGCCACATTCCTGCTAGAAGACAAACACTATTCTTTTCAGCAACCATTACCGAAAAAATTAAGAAACTAGCCTATTCACTGGTAACAAACCCTATACGGATTCAAATTTCTCCCAAAGACCCAGTCGCTAAAAACATTGAACATGCCATTGCTTTTATTGAAATGGAAGACAAACGATTCTTTTTGGGAAATATGATGCAAGAGCACCCAGACCGAAAAACACTAGTTTTTGTCCGTACCAAAGTACGAGCAGAACGTCTTTTAAAAGCTTTAGAGCGACAAGGATTAAAAGCAATTACCATTCACGGTGACAAAGACCAAAAGAACCGCGAAGAAAGCATGCAGGCTTTTCGAAAAGGCGATGAAAAAACATTGATTGCTACGGACATTAGCGCAAGAGGAATAGATGTGCCACACGTTGACTTTGTTGTAAATTATGATTTGCCGGATAACGCCGAGCAATACGTGCACCGTGTAGGGCGAACAGGCAGAGGAAGAGAGAAGGGGCAAGCGCTTTCCTTTTGTGCCACAGAAGAGTTAGAATTGCTGGAAGACATAGATAGCAATTTAGGAAAGCCAATTACTCGCTTAGAAATTTCGAAAAAAGACTATCAAATGACCAAATCGTCGGTGGTTGAAAATGAAAACGAACATTGGCAAAGCCTACTAAAACAAGCAGAAGTAGAGGAAAAGAACTGGAAAGCAAAAAAGAAAAAACGACAAAAGAATAAAAAATAACTTCAGTTTTAAACAGATTGAAGGGTTATTCGTTTTGATTCAAAACCAAGCTGAATGTCAAAGAAGGATAAAAAAATTAACATTATTGGAGCAGGAGTTAGCGGGTTAATTGCTGCGCTAGTGCTTGAACAAGAAGGCTATGCTCCTCACATCTTTGAAAAAACAGATCGAGTAGGTGGTAGAGTGAAAACAGAAACGATAGGCGAATATGTATTTGACTATGGATTTCAAGTTTTGCTAGAATCGTATCCTATGGCGCAAAAATACTTGGATTACGCTTCGTTAGACTTACATCAATTTTGGCCAGGTTCCATCATTTTTGAAAACAAAAAGGCTTCTAAATTTGGTGACCCTCTGCGCAATCCAAAACTCTTATTGCCAACTATTTTTAGTCAACATGCTACTTTGTCGGATAAACTAAAAGTCTATCGACTAAACAACGAACTAAAAGGCCAATCGTTAGACGAAATTTTTGATAAAGAAGAGAAAACAACACTCAGGTACTTAAAAGAAAGATGCTTCTCAGATGTAATTATTCACGATTTTTTTCAACCCTTTTTCAGCGGAATTTTCTTGGAGACAGAATTAAGTACCTCTAGTAGAATGTTTGAGTTTGTATTTAAAATGTTTGCTGAAGGGCAAGCAAGTGTTCCGAAGAAAGGCATTGAAGCAATTCCAAAGCAGTTATTAAGCAAATTGAAGAATAGCACGTTTCACTACAATGTAGCAGTTTCTAACGTTGATACTTCAGGCATTACGATAGAAGGTTTGCCAAAAGTAGAAAGTGATTATACCATTGTTGCTACGGAAGCAGATGAACTGATTAGCAACTTGCGCAATCAAAAGTTAGCTTGGAAAGCTTGTTATTGCTATTATTTTGAGACTCCTGACAAAGTAATCAACGAAAAGTTAATTGGATTAATTCCCGGAAAACATTGCATTAACAACTTGCATTATGTCAACAGTTTGACAGGAACTAACAGCAACCTACTTTCCGTGACTGTCGTGGACAGCAAGGGGCTTAGCGGCAACGACTTGGTGAACAAAGTAAAGACGGAACTTAGTGAATTGTGTAATATCCGCGTTGGTGAATTGAAGCACAGCTTTACCATTCCCAAAGCACTGCCTAACCTGCAGAACATACAAAATGAAATACCTTCCACGCAAACTCAATTATTAGATCGAGTTTTTCTTGCCGGAGATGTGACCTTGAATGGCTCTTTAAATGCTGCTATGATGGCCGGAGAAAAGGCAGCTCAGGCCGTGTTGGAAAAAATAGAACGAAGCATTAGCTAGATACCAATTCTAAAGTAGTTTCATAAATCGCTTTTCCGGTCATTTTAGATTTTAGCCAAGCGTAAAAACAAATCAGAAACAAGTCTTCTTGCTCAGAAGGTTTACGAATCAAAATAGAAGCCACTTTAGATTCAAATTCTTGCTTGTCTGCTACTTCGGGATTACGGTAAATGAGCTTCACTAATTTTAAAAAAGGCAATACTCGAAAAGACGATTTGGACTTTAGATAAGAACCGTGCTTTTTTACCAAACTGTTGATTCTAGATTCTACAAAATCATCGTTCTTTAATTCAATGTGCAACAAGATTTCCATGTACTTCTTGTTTAACAACCAATCGCGACCCATTAATTGCTCATAGTACTTATCGCTTTCTTGAAAGTTAGCAAACAATTTGGAAGTAAACTTAAAGTCTCCTTGTTGAAATGCAATCATACTGCGAATTAGCAATGGGTTCAACGATTCTTGCAAAAGAAACTCCTTTGAGGCAAAATGCTCATCCAATAGGAGTGAAGCTCTTTGGTGAAAACCTAAGAAATTATAATTAAGTGCCAATAGGCTAATTAGCCTTACTTGAAACTGCTTTCGATACAAGGCATTTTCTTTTTTCATCAAAGTTTCCATTTTCGAAAGAAAACTTTCGCTCTTTATAAATTCCTTCTTCCTAAAGTAAATGTTGGCGATTAGGTAAATCAACTCAATGTGAGCAGGTAATTGAGTTAGTTCGTTTTTGTCGACTTGTTCTAACCCACGTAAGCGGTCGATAAAGAAAACATTGATATCAGCGTAGTTCTTGTAATAACTCGCTTGAGCATCTGCAATGGTTGCCATTTCCAATAAATCCTTAAAGTCAAACTCCGCAGAACTATCATTGATGTCATAATTGTATTGCTCAAACTCTTGCAAGAGCTCTATCTCCTTTCCTTCATGCTCAGCATCTCGAAATGCTTTTTTTAGACGGCTATTGGCTATTGATCGTTGTTCCTGTTCGGTATATTGCTTAAGACTTTCTTGAAGGTCATGAATAATTGGCTCTTGAGTGATAGCTGTTTGATCTAAGGAGCATTCCAGCATACTATGGTTAATCTCATTTAAAATAGAATACAATTGAGCAGATTTAGCTTTCTCCTTCGCTTTAGAAAGAATGTTGAAAGCTGTCTTAATTTTTTTAAACCGAATGAGTTTTCTCGCAAGCAGTAGACTCTTAATTAACTCAACCTCTAACTGAGCTTCCTTCTTCACAATTTGTTCGGCTATAAATGCGCTAAGGTTGTCACTCAAGCGTTTTTTAATAACGTTGTAGCGATTGGAACCCCATTCATTTCTCTTTGAATCTGCTTGACCGGTTCGCAAAGCCTTAAAAAGCTCAATCCCGTTTTTATTTCCATTCTTAGACCTATTTATCAGATAGCGAATAAAATCTCGTTCCTCTTTTGGAGAAATAATGTCTGTTAAGTCTGAAATATTCAAATTATATCATATTTAATTTATTCTTATATACATATTAAAGAATAGTTTATGCTAAATATAAATATATAATAGCGTAATATATTTTAAAAATACACTTTTTAGAAGAAGGAAGGAGTCCACAAATTTGCAACATCATTTAAAAAACTAGAAATTATGAAACAAGATGTATTTATGACTGAAGAGCAAAATGAAGACATTATAGTCCCTAGCAAAAAAATAAAAGAAATGAAACCCAAAGAAAAATGGAATGACTTGGGACTGAAACCCACTGCAACGTTTGTCGGAGTGGCATGGATTTGTTTAGGAGTAGGGTTAATCTCTTATTGTATTGGCTTGTGGAATTCTACTATGCTTTTGAGCGAAAAGGGATTTTACTTTACGCTCATCTTATTTGGATTATTCTCGGTAATCTCAGTGCAAAAATGTGTTCGAGATCGAGTGGAGGGAATAGAAGTAACTGATATTTATTACGGCATCAGTTGGTTTACGACTATTTGTTCTGTTGCATTATTACTCATTGGACTCCGAAATGCAGACATCAGTTTGAGTGAAAAGGGCTTTTTTGGGATGTGTTACATACTAGCCAACTTTGCAGCTGTTGCGGTGCAGAAAAACACACGAGATACCAAGTTGTTGAGTAAAATGGATTAAATTAAAGTTTGGAAGCCGCTTCATTTTTGAAGCGGCTTTTTTTCGTGGATATCTGGCTCAACAACTATTTTCTCTTTATAGTAATGCAAAAAAAACAACTTGTTAGTTATGTCTTTAATCTATATTTTAGCCGCTTAATAATAAACAAACGATAATGAAAAAATTTAATTACATCGCGCTTACTATCTCTGCTATCTGTATCATGGCAGTTATCTATTCTTTTACCTTGGTAGAAAAAGGTTATCAATTCAAAACGGTTACAATTATTGAGTCTATTGTTCCAAATGGAGTGGGTAGGTCTAGAATCATTAACGCTATGGAAGATAGAGACTACAAGGAGTATAGCAAAATAATGACAGAAGAGGATAATTCTCGAAACAAGTCTGATAGAGGAGACATTAGAGTAAAAAATTACGAAGAGACCAAGTTGTTAAACTTTTACAACATTGGTGGAATTCGTTTTCAAAACATCGCTGCTAACGATGCTGTAATTGATTCTAGAGTTAATGCTTTGTTAGATGAAGGATGGGAAATTATCAGTATCAATTCAGCTGTAGAGGCATATGGAGGTAAGGATGATTCTAATGGACTTTTTCTAACACGTTTTTACTTTAAAAAGAAGAAATAGTCTAAGACTAATAAATGAAAGCCGCTTCAATTTTGGAGCGGCTTTTTTATTGGTTCATTTTCAGAAATGTTTAATTGCCAAAGATTGACTTAAAAAATCCTTTCACCTTTTTCTTCTTTTTTGCCTTTTTCCGCTCATCTTCAAGGTTGGTTTCTTTTCGTTTAAAAATTTTAAAGACTTTATCAATCAAATCAGCATCTCGAAAATCTTCACAATCTATGGAAGCCGAAGAGGCAAAGTAAGCTGAATTCATGCTCCTTTTAAATTGTACTTCTCTTTGAGCTTCTTTAAGGCATAGCGCTACCAAAGGCGTTGATCTGATGGATGCGCCTGTACCTTCTTGAATTGCTTTTTGAAGAATTTGATTCAGTTGAGTGGATACCGTTTTCTCTAGCACATATGGAAACGCTTTAGGGCTTTTACGATAAATCTCAATACCGTCCGCATCCACAATACTTTCAATGGTCTAAGAATCTACTACCTTGCCGCCATTTGCAAATGAACTGCAGGCAATAGCCAACTCCAACATGCTCACTGAGTTTGTCCCTAAAATCACGGAAGGCCCTTCGTGCAGCGGATCTATAAACCCAAGGTCGTTCCACAATTGTTTGAGCCGTTCTTGTTGTGTTTCGAAATACAAATGTACCGTTGGCAAGTTTTTAGAATTCGCTAAAGCGGCAGCAAAAGAGTAGGAGCCACCCGAACTCCCGTCGTAGTTTTGGGGTGACCAATTATCATAATCGCTGAGCACAATGTTTTCATTAGAAATGTAATCACACAGCTTTCTACCTGATCGCAAGGCTTCAGCATAGAGAATAGGTTTAAACGTAGATGCCAATTGTCGTTTTGCTAAAACTTGATCGTATGGGTAATGACTAAAATCAATACCTCCAATCCATGTTAAAATAGCTCCGTTTTGCGGGTTAACGCCAAGCAATCCTGCGTGCAGCTGTTTTAAGGTATGAAGCAAACTATCTTCAACGCTAACTTCCATTGAGCTATCGCTGTTTTCCCAGGTAAATAAACTTCTAGCTTTAACTGTTTCATCTGTTAAGTCGATCTGCTTTCGTTTTGCAATTTTTTGGGCCAATTGCACGAGATTTCTGCGCGATTTCCCTTTGGCATATAGCTGATTAAAGTATCGCTGCATTTTAGCTAGGTGCTGCTGAAACGCTATTATTCCGGATTACTGCAGGTTCTTATTAAGCGTGCTAGAAATACGGAGTCCGTCGGTTTTGTAGTTATATGCTTTACCAGTTTTCAATTCTATTTGGTGCAAAATAGCTTTCAATTCCGACTGCAGCTCCTCCATAAAGTAGGGGGCAAGTGCATTCAAAGAAAGGTTGGAGTACTTCAATTGCAATTCAAGGGCGTTCAGTGAGTCAAGCTCTTGTTGGTCCAAGTAGCCGTAGGTCTGCATTTGGGCAAAAACCACATTTCGTCTTTCTTTGGCATTTGTTGGATGTAAACGAGGATTGTAGCGTGTATTTGCTTTTAGCATGCCCACCAATACTGCGGCCTGTTGAATTTTTAACTGACTTACAGGAACGGAAAAGAAACGCTGAGCGGCGACTTCAATTCCATAAACATTCTCGCTAAAAGGAACTGTGTTAAAATAGAGGGCAATTACTTCTTCCTTACTGTAAACTTCTTCTAAACGATTGGCTAAAACCATTTCTTTGAGTTTGTTCACTCCCAAACTAATTTTCCCATAGTCCTTCCGACCAAATAAATTTTTGGCCAGTTGTTGGCTCAAAGTACTGCCACCACCAGAGCTTCGGTCACCCATTAAAATAGTTTTAAAGAACACGCGAACCATCGCACGAGCATCAACTCCTTCGTGGCTATAAAAACGCGCATCTTCTGTGGCAATAAGCGCTTCAACTAAATGGGAGGGAAGAGAATCGTATGGAACATTGGTTCGATTTTCCTTAAAAAATTTACCTATCAGGGATTCATTATTTGCAAATACTAAACTTGCAGACTCATTTTGAAGGTCAAGTAGTTCCGATTTTTTTGGAATTTTCCCAAAACCACCTAAAAATAATGTAGCCAAGAAGGTGGCCACAATGATAGCCAATATGAGGAAAGAAAAGCTTAGGAATTTGAAGAGTTTCCGCATGTGACAAAGGTACTAAAAGGGAACTCTGACGTATGAAGCGGCGTTGTGAGAATTTCAATGCCCTATTTTAGGTTGCTCATCACTTGGTTTTATAGGGTGCTTTTTCTGCTTTTGAATTATTTTTACTAATATCGTACAACATTTATATGAGAGTATGAAAACTAAGCCACCTGTATTTTTTTGGATCATATCCATTATAGCACTCATCTGGAACTTAATGGGCTGTGCTGCCTACTTGGGAATGCAAATGATGCCACCTGAAGCACTTGAAGGGATGTCAGAAGCGGAAAGAGCGTTGATGGAATCAACACCAGTTTGGGTCACAGCTTCGTTTGCTGTTGCCGTATGGTTTGGGTTATTAGGCTGTATATTGTTACTGCTGAAGAAATCGTTAGCACATCCTGTATTTATTATTTCTGTAATTGGCATAGTGGTGCAGCAAATATGGAATTTCTTTATTGGAGATACTTTTGAGGTGTATGGTGCAGAAAATGCAATTATGCCAGTTGTAGTGTTGCTAATAGGAATTTACCTCATTATTTTTTCAAAAAAAGCAAAAGAAAACAATTGGATTACCTAAAGCTTGATTCGGTTAAACTGAGATAAGCCAACCAAACCGGTTGTGAGCCTCGTCAATTTGACGGGGCTTTTTTTATGCTATTGTAGCGGTAATAAAATAGGGCAAGTATATAGTATAATAATTGTCTGCTTGGTAAATTTAATTTGAAATAGGTCGGTTCTTCGAAAACGCTATTTAACATAATATTAATTATAGGACATTCTTCGACAAGCTCAGAATGACAAGTATTAGCAGGAAATATCCTAATAGCTGCTGTCACATTGAGCACTTCGATATACTCAGTATAAACTTTAGTCGAAATGGCGGCTATTTACACATAATAACAGTTCTCGGACTCGGTTCCTGAGTTTGTCGAAGGATAAGTTCGATAACAACAGCTAATATAGCCTGTCCGCCTTTATTTTGGCGGATTAAGATATTTACGGCGCACGGTTCCTAATTTTGAATATATGCTAGATATGCACTCATTGCTATCCCTTAAACATCTTCTTCCCAAATTTGAACAAGAAATACGCAACAAACCCAGATAACAAAGCTACTATTAGAGAAAAGGTCATTTTACCAATTAAGTAGGAATCAATACTTGGTGAAGTTGCTAAAGTATAAACTAAACTAGTTACTGTCTGCACGCAATAAAAACCAACAATTAAGCCCACTATAATACAAACGACTCCGAAAATTTTATAAATCATGTTCTCAAAATAACAATCAAGCTATTATGAATTTAGTTTGGCGCGTACGAATGTTCCAATATGAACATGCTTCTGCTGTTCGTTTTAGCCACAATGGCTCAGATCATGTCAATTTCTTTCGGGTATGCGCCAATTTCGCTATCGCTTCGTTTCACGCCGAAAGCTGCCTCGCAGTTTTTTCGGGCTGATGCTTTTAGCATTTCGCTATTTAACATAATGTTTTTCTAATCTGTTCTATCCTGCATCGCATCCCAGAAATCTGCATCCAGCTTTTTAATTTCGATCGTTTGCTCCACTTGCATGCCCAAACCAAAATCATACAAATATTCTGCAAGTTTATTCCCATCTATCAGCATCCGACTATAATAACCCACAAGAATTTACGGAGCTTGTTGCGAACCGACGCAGTTGCCGCCTGTATACCGACGAAAAGATACCGGAAGAAGTGATGAACCAATGTTTGGATTTAGCTTTATTGGCACCCAACTCTTCGAACATGCAACCTTGGGAGTTTTACTGGGTTCGCTCGAAAGAAAAACGAGAGAAACTCACGCACTACTGCTTGAATCAAAACACTGTGAAAACCGCTGCCGAAATGATTGTTGTTGTTTCTCGCACGGATACTTGGAAAAGAAATTCCAAGCTGATGCTAGAAGCTTTGAGAAATCAGGATACTGAAGCGCCGAAATCAGCCATTCAGTATTACAGCAAGATTACTCCTTTGGCTTACAATCATGGGTTTTTAGGGCTATTAGGATGGGTAAAACGACTTGCATTTTCCATCATCGGTATTTTCAAACCCATGGTTCGACAACCGAAGTCAAAAGCCGACATGCGCGTTTGGGCAAACAAGTCCACTGCCCTAGCCTGCCAAAATTTAATGTTAGCTTTTAGGTCTTATGGTTACGATACATGTCCTATTGAAGGTTTGGATCAACGCCGTGTTCGCCGATTGCTACAACTACCCTATGGAAAAGCAGAGGTGTGCATGGCCATAAGTGTTGGTAAAAGAGGAGAAAATAGAATTTATGGACCTCGAATACGATTTGATAGAAACCTTTTTGTGAAAGAGGTTTGAGACGTATCAATCCCAAGAAAATAAAACTTTGTAGTTGCAAGCTTGTTATCACTAAGAATAATTCATGACACTGCTCCTAGCGCTAATTTCATTCAACAGTATTGCCTTTCTTTCTTATGGCGTCTCATGCCTATTTGGTCCAAAAATGAAGACAGAATTCTTGCGGTTCGGCTTAACAAACAGTCATCGAATTATTACAGGTGTTTCTCAGGTTTTGGGTGGCTTGGGTTTGGTCGTGGGTTATTATAGTGACTTGAGAATATCTATTCTCTCCGCCATTGGCCTTTCTGTTTTAATGTTTGCAGGTTTTATAACTAGACTGAAAATTAAAGATCCGATAGCGGAAACCTTGCCATCCTTTCTTTTTATGCTACTAAACATCATTTTGACGTACTTCATGTACAGTCAACTTTAAGCAAAATAGGCAATTGCTAAACACAAAATTAAAAAGCTACCTGCCGGAATTGACTTGAATAAAGGATCCTTTACTTTGAAATGCATCAATACAGAACCACTTAGGAAAAAAGCAAGTCCTAAAGCAGCAATTTTCTCCAATCCAGTATACTGAATTGAGGCCAAAAGCAAGATGGCCAATCCAACTTTAGCAGCGCCAAAAAGGAAAACAGACCACGATGGCAAGCCGTATACTTCAAACTCTTCTGAAATGGTTTTTGCGTCTCCACCTCTCCATTTGGAAGGTTTTTTCGGATTTACTAGCCATACATTCAAAATGCTAAGACCAACAATTGCTTTTAAGAGGATAATAAAGTATTCCATAGTGTTTTAAGGAGTAAGGGTGTTGTTTTGTTCAATTAGGTGTTTAAAAATAATAAATTTAAGGCGCTTTTATCTATTTAAAGAATGAGAATCAAATATATTTTTAGTTGATATCAAACCATTTCCTTTGCCTTTTCAACCTGTTGCAAACTATAGCCATTTACTTTTTGATGGGTTGGCATCCATCCTAATAAAAAACGAGTAAAATCTGCCCAAGCTATTGAGCACATGCTTCTCCACTCTTTTTCTAATGCGTCAGCATCCACAGCCTTGGTCTCTTGCTTTAGAATTTCAAAATAGTAATCTAGCAACTCTGTTTCGTGTGTCTCACAGTCATCTTCAGACAAACAACTTCCTAAGAAATAAACTACATCCTTCATTCCACAACCACCTCCAACGTACTGAAAGTCGACTGCTGCAACGGTTTTTAGGTCATTGGAAAAGCAGAAGTTAGCCACCTTTGCATCTCCGTGAACTAGGGTTTGAAATTGACACGCCTTCAGCCGGTCATCAATTTTGTACGCATTGGCTTTTAGCCAACCTGATTGCATCGCTTCCCATTCGTCGGGTCGCGTATCCAAATGCCAGTAGCAGCCTTCTTGCCATAAATTTTCAGCTTTTTCAAACATAAATGTCGCATGAAAATGGGCTAACCACCTCAAACAGACCTTTGCTTCTTTAATCGTTAGCTGTGTTCTCCTTTGATTGAAGCCGGCAGAGTCTAAATCTTCTAATACGATGACTTGCTCCTTTCCGATCTGATTTGAAAAATAACATTTTGGGATTTTGCAATCGCTAGTTGTTTTGGAAGCCAAACCCTTATACCAGGCCATTTCTACTTCATACGACCTAACTTTCCGCTGATGGGAAATTGGAGTATCCCACCCCCTCGGATGATGGGTTGTGCTAGGAACAGAAATACGCTTCACAACAATGGAATTAACTTCAGCCCCAACTAGTTGCCAACGGCTAATGGTTCCATAATTGCTCCAAAGCGGTTGAATTACTTCTACTTCCTTCGCATCAATTGCATTAAAGTGTTCTATTACTGCAGCTTTTAAACGTCCGTTCACGCTTCAAATGTATTGATATGGTTTAAGTTTACAATGAACTAAATGAGATCAAACAAATAATAGGTTTTTGCTGTTCTACTAATATCAAAGAGAGTACATACACTACAACAGGAATTATAGCAGCATTACTTTTAATTGTCCTTTTGCCTGCTTTGCACTTTGACCTAAACGTTGTTTACCTGGCTTTTATTGGTGGTAATGTTTTATTTGTTGCGTTGGTTTACAACATTTTAAAAAATGGGAAAGCTTCTGATAAAAAATTCGACGAAGGAGATTGGTACGAGGATCAACTCACCAAGTAAAAATTACTAAACCGCTAATGCGGCTGTCATAGATCCTATCATACTCAAATGGTACTCTTCTAGTACTTTGGTATGAAAGTAAGGATACATGTATCGATCTCGAAATTTTGAATTACTCTTGTAATGGGTTGTGTGCTTAATCTGCGTTAGATTAACTTGTACTTCAACAAAACTTATTCGTTGAAAACCAATAGATTTACCCCCTTTTATGTAAGCAAAATCAATAATTTTTTTAGCAGGGTTAATTTCAGTAATTTCATAAGAAACAGCAATTTGAATCAATCCTCTCAGAATACTGAGATTCATGAAATATACTTGTCCTATTTCTGCCTTTAAAAAGGCTCCCTCCTTATATAAAACTTCTTGTTCATTCTGTTTTGAGAGCATTAATGCAAACGAAACTAATTTATCTTTAAACACTTTATTGGGACCGGTTTTAATGTAACAGTTCCAAACATCGTCTATTTTGTGCTGTGCAAAATACGTCCGTTCGTGCTTGTTGAACTCTTCAATTGAATCTCCTCGGCGAAATGATACTTCCAAATCCTTAACAGATTGCACATCATTGTTAAGCTGTGTTTGTATAAAAGACCTAATCCGCTTATGCGGAATCTTCTCTAGAGCAATATGTTCCATTCAAATTATTAATGCACCTTATCTTATCACGTGCAGTTTAAGGTTGCAAAATAACAATAATTCTCAATAACTAAACGGGCATTTTTATAGCTAGGATTTTGCTTGCCTTTTAACTTCTTCAGCCCGTGTAAAATATCATCTAAGCCATTCAATTTGATTTCGTAAAGCGTTTCTAGTAATACACCAAGCTTTCCTTTCGGAAAGCCTTTTTGCCGATACCAAACCAAGTAGTGCTCCGGAATATCGCATAATAAACGGCCCTTGTATTTCCCAAATGGCATTTTCATGGTTACCAATTGAAGCAATATTTTATGCTGATCTGTATTTTGCAAGGGGAGTCTTTTTAGAACTCGAATGTACTAGAACCAAACCAATGTTGAGGACCTAAGTTCATAAAGTTTAAAGCAAAAAAAAGGGCTTTGCACAATGCAAAGCCCTCGCTCAATAAAATAATTGTTTACTGTACAATCAATTTTTTCATTGCTATATTCTCTCCTTGAACGATTTGTACAAAGTATGTTCCTTTGCTTAAATCACTCACATCAAAAGAATTAATGGTGTTTACAGAAGAAGATAATTCTCTAACTACTCTACCATTTAGATCGTACATCAAAACTCTGTCAGGCAAGTTGCTAGCATCATCAAACTCTAAGGTAAACTATCCATTTGATGGATTTGGATACAAGTTAAGAGAATTTGAAAGTTGTAAGAACTGCTCGTCCAAAGATGTAATGTTAGTCAATGAAACCAAATTACCTCCTGCAGGTAATGCTACCCATAAAATGAAAGCAGCACCATTTGAATTAACCGTTGGGTCTACAAAACCTGAAGCCAATACAGTTATTGCGCTTCCTCCAAGACCAAGCGACGATAAAGGTGCAGAAAAAATACCGGCACTAGTTGTCGTTCCATTCACGATTACGTCTAAGGTATACGCTTGAGTGTTTAGTGATAAGTAACCGTCGAATTCAGAATACGCAATACTATCTACTACTGTACCTGCAGGAATAGAACTTTCAAGTACATCTACTGTAGGTGCATCTGTTGACCCGTGGTATACCAATACATCAGTTATTGTTGCTACTCCTGAAGCTTCTCGTGCTGCAGCAAAAACATCCAAACCAAACGGTGTTGCAGGTGAATATACTGTTGCACTTACAATACCATTTGCCACAACAATTACCGTATCATTTGCCGCTAGGCTTAATGTTTGTCTGAATAGAGCATTTGTTGTGTCAATACTTGTTTTTGGTTGAATGATAACATCAAATGAACCAACAGGACCGTTTACAAACGGAGACGCTGTTCTAAATGGGAAGTCATCTAAAAGTAAAGTGTTGTTTACCCATACATCAACCGTATCCGCTGCTAAGTCAGCAGCATTGTGAATAATTTGAACTCGAGAACTCTGCGAGTAACCGAGCTGTGCTAAAAATAAAAAGCCAATGGCTAAAGATTGTTTTAATTTTCTAATGGTTGTTATTTTTTGTTTATAGTTATGCAGATAAACTAAACAAAACAATATATGTTCATACATTTAATATTTATTATGAAAAAAAGAATAAGTAAAACATAATAAATTGGAAATGAGATTATAAAGAATAATCAAAAAAATATTTTTTTAATGTAAATCAACAATAATGAACCAAAGCCGCGTAAAACGCTCAAAAAGCTGGTGCAATTACGACTACTATTTACCGTGGTTCATGGGCAAACAGTTTTACGATGCCTATTCTATGGTTATCTTGCACAAGAATTAAAAATGATGGAAAAGATATTCACTACCTATTTATTAGCCGCACTTATTCTGTCATCGTCGGTTAATGGTCAGGACAATTACGATTATAACTACGAGGAAGAAGAATTAGATAGTTCTAGATTTTCTTTTGGAATTAATTTTGGTGCACACTTTGCCAATAGAAATACGGCAGAGATTTATTCCGGAAGACCAAACATTACAACTTTCGGAGTGGAACATGTTCTTTTCGAGCAGCAGTTCTTCAGACAAGAGATTGATGCGTACTTCAACAATAACCTTTTTACGGTTGAAGAATATCCTATTGAAGAGCGCTACAGAGTTGCTTCTGAAATTGGTTTTCATGTGGACTATTCAATTGGCGAGCAAAAACAAAATGCGATTTTCCTTGATTTTAACATTGCCCAACTACGATACGAGCAATTTTTTACAGTTGGCATAGACGATCCGTTAAATCAAAGTCCGGAACCACTCCGATTTGAACAGGTGCCCATTTTTGGGGAAGAAAACCGATTTTACTTAAACCTAGGTGTTCAACTAAGCCTTTACGCTGATGAACAATCAAATGCCTATTTCTCTTTATTCGGAAGTTTAAATAACACTCAAATGCGAAGAAATTACTTTGTTTTGGGAGAACGAGAATATAATATTTTTCATATTGCCATTGATCGCCCTAACCAACGGTTGGGTGGCGTTGGATACGGCGGAGGAACAGGTTTAGGATATAAATTTGAGTTGATGGAACACTTGGACGCGGACATTTACTACAATCTATATTATGTCCAAAATAATTTCAAAGACGATTTTCAACCGTTTGGGTTTCATAATGCTATTGGTTTACGAATTATTTGGCATTAAGAACTACAAGACAGCATGGAGCAACCTACTTTATTCATTGCCCAGTCTGGGCGTTTTGCATACCACTTCTCCATCGCAGGTTGTTCAGCATAAGGCTGTAATAACAACGTATACAACTCTTCAACCAGACTATTATCTCCTTGTTCAGCAGCATCTATCGCCAATTGTGCCATGTAATTTCTAAGTACATACTTAGGGTTGATAGCTTTCATTTTCGAACTACGAGCAGCTTTTTCAACATTTTCTTTTTCAATTAAACTCGAATAGTTCTCAAACCACATTTTCCAATGAGCTTGCTGCTTTTTTAATTCATCAACTGACAAGTAGCTCGAACGTTTTAAAATATTCCAGAATAGTTTAAAGTCCAATGTAGCATCGCTGCTCAACTCTCTAAAGAAAATTGTCATGTCGATTTGCGAATGTTCCAAGTTATCTTCCAACTGATCAATAAATTCAACAACTACCTCTTCCTGAACGAACAGCCCCAATTTTTTACACATCATTTTGTGGAAGCCCAAGGTGTAATCTCTCTTATACTCTTGCAGTATTTCTTGCAATGGTTCCACCTCTTCAATTAATGGATAAAGAGCATTGGCCAATTGTGTTAAATTCCACAGCGCAATGTTTGGCTGTTTGCCGAAACGGTATCGCTTGTGTTGCAAGTCGGTTGTATTGGGTGTCCAATTTCGATCGTAATTTTCCAACCAACCATAAGGCCCGTAATCAATGGTTTGCCCCAGAATAGAAAGGTTGTCGGTATTCATAACTCCATGAACAAAACCTACGCGCTGCCAATGAATCATTAAATCTTTGGTTCGGTTCACAACTTCTTTGAAAAATTTCAGGTAAGTTGGTTTAGAAGGTTCTCCTAATTCCGAAAAGTGGTGTTTGATGGTATAATCTACCAGCTGCTTTAATTCTTTTTTCTCTCCACGCGAAGTAAAAATCTCAAAACTACCAAATCGTATAAATGACTCTGAAACTCTGCAAACAATAGCGCCCAATTCATCTTTAGGATTCCCATCATATAACATGTCTCTAGTCACCGAATCGCCTGTTGTCACCAAAGATAATGCCCGTGTAGTTGGTACTCCTAAATGATGCATCGCCTCACTACACAAGTATTCTCTTATCGATGATCGCAAAACTGCAAAACCATCTGCTCGGCGAGAATAAGGAGTTGGGCCTGAACCTTTCAATTGAAAGGTCAAGTTTTTGCCATTTACATTCAGCTCAGCAATATTAATTGCTCTGCCATCACCCAATTGACCAGCCCAATGTCCGAACTGATGACCGCCATAACACATGGCATAACTGTCAAAATCGTTAAATTTTTCTGCTCCACTTACTATTTTTAATAGCTTCTCTTTATCACCAACTTCTAACTTGTAGTCCTCTAAAAAAGAAGTTGATAGATGAACCCATTGCGGATTAGTCGGTATTACCGTATTTGCAAAAGAATAATGCGCATGATTTACCTGTCGGGTAAAGTTCTTAGCTTCTGAATCCGCTTGAAGCTCTTTTGAAAAGCTTGGAGATATTTCACTTGCAGTGAGTTTTTTCATTTTAACTCTTTAATCGGTCGGCGTACATCGCCCTCAATTTCGAAATTTTTGGATTGATCACGGCTTGGCAGTACCCAGCATCAGAATTTTCATTGTAATAATTTTGGTGACCTGCTTCTGCTACATGGAACTCTTGAGCCGCTGTTATTTCCGTTACAATCGGATCAGCGTAAGCTGCTTTTAACTGTTCAACGACTTTCTCAACCGTTTGTTTTTGTTCCTCGTTTTGGTAATAAATGACTGAACGGTATTGTGTTCCTCTGTCTGCTCCTTGTCTATTCAACTGAGTGGGGTCATGACTGGTCATAAAAATGGTGATCAAATCTTCAAAACTTAATTCATTTGGATTAAACGTCACTCGAACAACTTCAGCATGTCCGGTTAAGCCTGAACAAACCTCTCGATACGTTGGCTTTCCGGGAACAGTTCCTCCGGTGTATCCCGACTCTACTTTTTCTACTCCTTTTAGGCGTTGAACAACAGCTTCAATACACCAAAAACATCCTCCTCCAAATACTGCAATTTCATTTTTCATCTTATACTTTTTCTTTAATTAAATTCAACGAAGCTGAATTGATGCAATAGCGCAAACCACTTGGTTGCGGTCCATCTGGAAATACATGTCCTAAGTGTGCGTCGCAGGTGTTGCACATCACTTCTACCCGAACCATTCCAAACGACTCATCTTTATCGTATTTAATGGCGTTTTCTTTAATGGGTTCGGTAAAGCTTGGCCAACCACTCCCCGATTCAAATTTAATGGTAGAATCAAATAATTCGGTATCACAGCACTTGCAACTGTATTTCCCAGCTTCGTGAGCACTGCATAATTCTCCTGCACCTGCTCGCTCCGTTCCTTTCTTTCGGGTGATGTAAAATTCTTCTTCACTCAGTAGTTCTTTCCACTCAGCTTCCGTTTTCTCTACTCTTCGGTCAGGAGCAGGAACTCCTTTATTGGCATATCGTATTACGTCGTTCCAATTGATCATACTTCTCATTTAGTAATTTATAAACTTTTATTTTGAAACAAACAAAAAGCTCATAAGTTTAGGCTGTGATCGGTTCAAAAAGCAACCTAATTTAAATCCAATTCTTTCAAGTTTTCGATTCTATTGCGTTCTAAAAAGGCATCAATGCTTTCAAAGTGTTCAATCACCCGTTTGTCCTTAAACTCAAATACCTTTTCTGATAAACCTCCCAAGAAATCTCGATCGTGTGAAACTAGAATTAAGGTGCCATCATAGTTTCTTAAGGCCTCCTTTAGAACATCTTTCGACTTCAAATCCAAATGGTTAGTAGGCTCATCTAAAATTAACAAATTCACAGGTTCTAGTAAAAGTTTTACCATGGCCAAGCGCGTTTTCTCTCCACCGGATAGCATGTTCACCTTCTTATCAATATCATCTCCACGAAACATAAAACCGCCTAAAATATTTTTTATTTGTGTTCGAATTTCACCAGTTGCAACTTCATCCACCGTTTGAAAAATGGTTAAGCTCTCATCCAACAAGGATGCTTGATTTTGAGCAAAATACCCCACTTTCACTTTGTGACCTAATTCACAAGTTCCATCTACCTCAATCTCATTTAAAATGGCTTTAATCATGGTTGATATTCCTTCACCATTTCTGCCTACAAAAGTCACCTTCTCCCCTCTCGAAATACTAAAGCTCGCGTTATTAAACACTTGTAAATCACCATTACCTTTAGACACCTCCTTGACCGTGACCGGATAATCTCCTGAACGCGGCGAAGGAGGAAAACGCAAACGCAAAGCAGATGTATCAACTTCATCTATTTCTATAATCTCCAATTTCTCCAGCATACGCTCTCGTGAGTTTACCTGATTCGTTTTAGAGTAGGTTCCTTTAAAACGTTCAATAAACGCCATGTTATCAGCAATCAACTTTTGTTGCTCAGCATGTGCTTTCAATTGGTGCACCCTTCGTTCTTCTCTCAATTGCAAATAAAGGCTGTAGTTCGCCTTGTAATCGTAAATGCGCCCCATGGTCAACTCAATTGTTCGAGTAGTGATGTTATCAATAAATGTTCGATCGTGAGAAATGACAACAACTGCTTTAGTCTTGTGAATTAAAAATTGCTCCAGCCAAAGAACCGACTCTATGTCAATATGATTCGTAGGCTCATCTAACAATATTAAATCAGGTTTCTGCAGTAATATTTTTGCCAACTCAATTCGCATTCGCCAACCCCCACTAAACTCAGAAGTTTGTCTGGTAAAATCTTCTCGTTTAAAACCAAGGCCTTTTAATGCTTTTTCAACTTCTGCATCGTAGTTAATTTCTTCAATGGCGTAGAATTTTTCGCCCACCTCGCTAACTCTTTCAATGAGTTTCATGTAAGCTTCGGATTCATAATCCGTTCTAGTTTCCAATTGTTTGTTTATGGAATCCATTTCCTCCTTCATGGAGAAGATTTTTTTAAATGCTTTTGACGCTTCTTCAAAAACAGTACAGTCGTCTTCTGTCAATAAGTGCTGAGGCAAGTAGGCAATTACATAGTCTTTTGCAGCATTGACCTACCCTTAGTTGGTTTCTGTTCGCCTGCCATAATCTTCATCATGGTGCTTTTTCCTGTACCATTTTTCCCCATTAACGCAATTTTGTCGTTCTCATTTACGACAAATGAAACACCTTCAAACAAGGTTTGCCCGCTAAACTCTACCCCTAAACCATCTACTGAAATCATAATTTTTTAATCGTTGAATGCAAAATGATAAATGTACAATTAGATTAGTAATTGATGTCTTATTATTCCTTGAAAACTGCTGTGGTAACTTATGTTACATACAATTCGTCTTTAGCTTACTATTTTTGCCAAAAACAAAATAACATGGGATTTTTTCAAGAATTAAAAGAGCAAATTTTCGGAACACCAGTTGATTACAGAGCCCTCATCGAAAATGGCGCAGTGGTAGTTGATGTTCGTTCACCTCAAGAGTTCAAGTCTGGACATGCAAAAGGAAGCAAAAACATCCCCCTGCAAAACTTAAATGGTAAGGTGAAACAATTGAAAGGCAAGGAAGTAATTGTGGTTTGTAAATCTGGGATGAGAGCAGGACAAGCAAAAAGTACTTTAACGAGTAATGGAATTACTTGTCATAACGCAGGTGCTTGGCAAAGAGTTAATTTCTAGTTTAAGATTACTCGTTCCCCAATAAGTCTTCGTCACCAGGTAGTTCTAATGCCTTAACTACTTGTATTGCATTTCCCGCAATACCTTTTATTGAGGCGTGCATTTCAATGGTGTTCAAGGTGACTTTATCGATTTGTTTTTCCCGTTGTTTCCAAATCCGGGCAAACGAGCGTTTCTCAGTTTCTAAATCGGTTTTCATTTGAGTAAACCCTTCAACTATAGCTTCAATTTGCATTCGGAACGTATTACTAGTCAGAAAGTCATACAGCATGTGCATTTTATCTCCTTTGTTTTCTTGGGAGCTCACAGCACTGTTTAATTGAATGATGGATTGGCGCAATACAGCGCACAAACCTTTAAATTCATCGTAATTGCAAATCCAAATGCCGTCTTTTAAACCCATGCGCTTCATGTCAGAAGGCATTACCTCAGTAACCAACACACCAATATTTGCCCCTTTTGCTCGAATGTCTGCTTTAAACTTCTCAATCCAAGTAGGCTGAAAGTCTTTTGTCCGCTTACTCTCGTAGTAGATGGCACCGCAATTTTGAGCAGTTCGTGTGTTTACAATTTGAATACAGTCTCCACCTCTAGCACCTTTTTTAATCTCATCAATTGTATCTAACGGGAATTGCTCAGCCAACCATTCTTCAATGGCCAACTCTTGAACTTCTCCTTGCAATTGCATAGAGCCTTGCTCCTGCTTGCGTTTCATTTCTTCAGTCAGTTTTTTCTGATCTTCCAACTGCTTTTGCATTTCTTTAAAACGCAACTCGTTTTTTTCTTCTTCAGCTTTCCGAATTTTATCTCTTTCGGTAAGTAAAGTAGCATTTAACTGCTTTTGCGCTTCTGCTTCTGCCGCTTCCTTCAATTCCCCTTTTTCTCGCTTTAGCTTTTCAATTTCGGCCTTTGAGCGATTTAACTCCTTTACTTGTTCACTTTTTTCGTTTAGTTCTTGGGTAAGCGCCTTTAATTGCTCAGAGTTTTCATCGGTCAGTTTTGCCTTTACCTCTGTCTCAATCCTTGACTTTTCTTCTTTAATCTGCTTTTCTAAACGCTCTTGAAAAATGCGATTCTCTTGCTTCTTTTTTTCTTCAAATGCTGTCCTCTCCTTTGCTAGTGTTTCAGCTTGCTCATCTTGTATTTTTTGCAGCTGAGCTAGCTTCGACTCGCTCTCCTTTTTCTCTTTTAAAAGTTGTTCTTGGTATTTTTTCTTAATTTCTTCTTCTAGCTGATGTGCTAGTATATCTTGAACATCAATGGAAGTTCCGCAGTTGGGACAAGAAATTTTAGTATCGTTTTTCATGAATGGAGTGAAGGTTATAATAGTATTTTAGTGACAATAAAAGTACTCATCAAATGTATTTTGCTCTGTAATTAGTGTATTCTAAAAATTACCGAACCGATAACCTAAGCCAAAGCCTAAACTTAATCCACCTTCAATCTCTTGCACCTGGCCAAATGGTGCGGGAATTTCGTCAGATCCTGCAAGGCCCGCAGCTAACTCTAAATACAATCGTTTACTTTTTATTAGATTAATTCTACCGCCTGTCAGGAACACAAAACTTTGTGTCAACCCTTTATCCACCTGTCCACCGAATGCAACTTCATAAGAACCGGTAGCTCCATATGACAAACTTGCAAACCACCAATCAACTGCAACTTGAAAACCTATAGCTGTAGTAGTAAATCCATCAAAAGAACCAACTGCCAGCATCAAACCTGTGCCTTTGTATCCCAATACTGATTTCACACCAATAATACCATGACTTTGACCAACACCAGCACTTACATCTACAATTGAGCCGGGGTATTCATTGGACACCGAATGCTCTTGCGAAAATACACTTAAGCTTATTAAAATCAACATTGTACTTACTACAAAATACTTCTTCATGGCTGTGTTTTAATTTATTTGTAAGTGCTATGTGAATTTAATTTAAAAGAAAAGGTTGGTATCAAGCATTCTTATGTGACCCATCACAATTCGGCATGCTCTTGGATTTACCACAAATACAATCGTTCAACCCATGACCGTTCATAATTCTATCAATTTTTTTTACAATTCTGTTAGTAATGGAAGCTGTTAATTTCGGTCCTCTAAAGTAGAATAAATACCCCTCTTTTTGTCCATCCGTTAGTTTTTCAAATGCCGCTTCAAACTCAGTGTTAATACTAAACTGATGCTTCAATTCTCTTGGGTACTCCCCTTCTTCTAACGGCTCTCTTAATGAGTGTTTTGCGAAGTTATCATTGACTTTCTTTTCAACTTTCCCTTCTGCCGGAGCATCATTCGCAGAAACGGCCCTTGTTCGAGGTGTTACTCTTGGTTTCTCCTCTTTTGAAGCCTTAGCTTTAGATGCACCAAAACTCACTACCTTCTTTTTAGCATTTCCTTTTATGACAAAATTCTTTTTCTCCTGCTCTTCTTCCATTTTAATTGTATTTTGCGATTAACGCGCTGTAAAAATATCTTTTTACAACTGAATTCATCAAAGATTACCTGCTATTTCGGTTAATTCTTTACCAGCGTTATATCTTCGGTCTCAATTCTAGAAAGCTCTTCCAACTTACCACTTTCATATAGCTCAGCTAGTGTTCCAAGCGGAGTGCCCACTTCTGCTTTGTAATTGATGTAATCTTGAAAGTGAATACCTTCTACTTTTCGAGGATTGTAGGCTGCTCTAAATCGAACTCCACCGCCATTTGTGTGATAATTATACCCCAAATAATCTATTAGCATGGTTTCAGCATTCACCCAATAGAAATACTCGTCGTCGAAATCAGTTCCTCCACCTTCTTGGTCGAACGTTACTTTAATTACTTCATAGGTTTTACCTTTAATAGTGGTGGTTCCTTCATAGAACTTATTGACCGATTGATCGCCCAATTTATGCGGTAAGGTTGCAAAGTAAATCACTGAATTTAAGTTTTCTGAATAGATTAGTTGTTCTTTCTCATTCAACTCTAGTGACTTGCCATTTTCCCATACGTTAACACCACTTTTATTCAATACAGTTTGAATAGAATCTCCTTTTTTGTTGAGACCATTAAATTCATATTCAAAAAATGTTTTGTCGTTGTTAAAGCGATAGCTGTTTTCTCTGAACGTAAATTGAAAATGCGCCTTTTCATACAATTCGCCACCATGAGCCTGGATGGATTGTTGAATGATTTGTTCTGCTTTAGCATCTTGTTTTGAGACAACTTCCTCTATTTGAGCTTTCTTGTCTGGCCCACCTGAGCAAGCTGTTATAAAAACGGAAATCAATATGACGATACTACTAACACTTTTTTTCATGGTGCAAAACTACTTGGATTCTTGATTCTATTTTGATTGAAGCGCGACAAATGAGGTTGTATTTAGTATTTGAATTCCTACCGAATCAACGTAAGTGTTCCCTTTTTGCTTTTCTCTTTCCCTGCTCCGTCTTTGTAGCGAATGATGTAAACATTATCATCTTGTGTTTTGATAGAACACCGAATAATTGGCTAATAAATCGTTTAATAATTCTGCTAATTCTTCGCTTTTTTTTGTGTCTAATCCTATTTTGTTCATTATTCTTGTTTTATGGTTTTAGTTATTTGCACTGATTCGCTGTGAGGTTACGAATGGATAAGTGGATAGATTCAACGGTCGTCAAATTTCAATGCTTAATAGCTTAAAATAAAATACTTATCTCTAGAAATACAACAATATTTGGATATAATTGTTTTGACGAACTGTACTATTTTAAGGTTGTGGCTGTTATCAAGCGCAGAGTCTATTGATCTATTGATCCTAAAACTCGTTGCATAAAAGCATTGGCTGCTTCTTTTTCTGTTTTTCCTTCTTTAACCATTTTCGCAACCTCAAGTCCGCCGTACAAATTCGACAGCAACTCTCCAATTACATCTAGCTCTTCGTCTTTCAACGCAGCGCTTTCCGAAAGGTGTTCTAACACCTCTATTGCTTCGTTCACATAATCTTCATCATTCTCTGTGATGAAGCTGTTGATGTGCTTAATTAGTGGTAATCTCATCGATCATTTCTTTTAGGTTTTCAGCTTTATTTGTTTGAATTTGCTTTACTAACACTCCATTTTTAAAAGCTGCAAACGTTGGTAAGTTGTTCACATCTGCCAATTTTCTTGACTCTGGATACTTTTCAGCATCTACCATCAAAAAAGCAGCATCTTCATGCTCAGTTGAGAAACGTTTAAACTTAGGCTTCATCATGCGGCAATTACCACACCACCCGGCAGAGAATTGCACGATTACCGTTCCTCCTTCTTTTACTTTTGCAGCTAAATTGTCTTCTGTTAATTCTTGATACATAGTTTAATATGATTAAATTTTGAAATAAAGGATAAAAGACGTTTGACTTAACATCCGTCTTTTATCCTACGTTGTTGACGATTTAGTTTTTGCTCAAGTACTCTGCTGTACCTTTTCTGTCGGCTTTCATCGCATCTTTACCTTCTTCCCAGTTTGCAGGACAAACCTCTCCGTTTTTTTGCACGTGTGAGTAAGCATCAATTAAACGAATAAACTCATTTACGTTTCTTCCTAACGGCATGTGGTTAATTCCTTCATGAAATACTGTTCCTTCTTCATCAATTAAGTAGGTCGCTCTATATGATACGCTGTCTCCTGTAACAATGTCAACATTGTACTCTTCGTTGTACTCTACAGCAGATACATCTAAAATATCTAAGATGGATGCTAAGTTTCTGTTACTATCTGCTACAATTGGGTAAGTTACCCCTTCGATACCACCGTTATCTTTCGCAGTATTTAACCAAGCAAAATGAACCTCTGCAGTATCGCAAGAAGCACCGATTACGATTGTGTTTCTTTTTTCAAATTCTGGCAATGCCGCCTGGAATGCGTGCAATTCTGTTGGACACACAAAAGTGAAATCTTTTGGATACCAGAATAACAATACCTTCTTGTTATTTTTTGTTGCCTCTTCAAAGATGTTAATAGTTTTGTTATCACCCATTTCGTCCATGGCTATAACGTTTAAATTTGGAATTTTTTTGCCTACAAATGACATAGTTTTTAGTTTTTAAAGTTTGTATTGAGCCACAAAGTTAGTTGCATTGTTTAATAGAACCAAACGATTAAATCTATATCTTTGATAGATATTATCGATTATGAACTTTCAACAACTAGAATACGCCTTAGCCGTTCACAGAACCAAACACTTTGGTAAAGCTGCTGAAAGCTGCAACATTACTCAAGCTACGCTAAGTGCGATGATTAAAAAGCTTGAAGAAGAGCTATCCGTTCAATTGTTTGATCGCAGCAGGCACCCCATACAAACTACAGATGATGGAATATTGGTGCTTAAAAAGGCAGAAGATATTTTAGCGAAGCAGCAAGAATTATTTCATTTGAGTCAACTAGACACTGGTGAAATGATGGGAGAAATTCGATTGGGGATTATTCCAACCATTGCCAACTCTCTCTTACCGTTGATACTGCCGAGCATAATAGAGCAGCATCCCAAATTAAAGCTTGTTATTTCTGAAATAACCACCGATGAAATTTTATATCAACTAGCTCACAATCAAATTGATTTTGGATTGCTATCTACACCCATCGAAGATTTGAGTGAGGCATATGAAGAGCAAATCTTGTATTACGAAGCCATGATGGTATATGGAATTTCCGAAACTGATAAAGGTTTTGTTAGCTCTAAAGACGTAGAAAACAAAAAGGTATGGCTGCTAGAAGAAGGGCATTGCTTTCGAAGTCAAAGTATGACCTTGTGCAAGATTCGAGAAAAGAAAGAGCAAACTGAAAACTTACAATTTAAGAGCAATTCATTTGAAACACTATTAAACCTTAGCGATCAAATGGGCGGACTAACACTGGTTCCGGAACTTTATTACAACAACCTATCTAAAAATAGAAAAGCAAAAACTCAATTCTTTCAGAAACCTATTCCCGTTCGGGAAATTAGCCTGCTGGCGATTAAACCCATTTCTAAAAAACGAAGTATGATTAAACTGGCAGAACTCATTCAAGAAATTGTTAAACCTCAGTTAAAAACGACAGCCTTTAAGAATAGCGACTTGAATATAATTGGAATTTAACTATCCATTACGAAGAGAATAAATACAGTTACGAGTCGTTTTAATATATAATGAGCTGATTCTTTTTAATTTAATCACAACTCATATTTAACTCACTACAAACAAGTAAGCTTTTAGTTTATTGCCTTATATTAAGGTTATTCTGGTCCCTTTCAAATAATGGTCTTTTTAAGATATTTCTACAGCACAATTAAATTTAATGGAGTAATCAGTAGTTCTACTTTTTACCTATATTTGTTAGGTAATTGTAATTTATACTATAAGGTCTAAATCCAATTACAAGCATTAATTTAACTCTATTACACTAGTACTATTTATTCAAGCAACCATGAAATTAATAAGCTTTACTCTGTTACTTTTATTTACCCTTTCAGGCTTTTCTCAGGCACCAACTACAGATGCACCAACGCCTCCTGCTCGAAACGCAGTAGATGTAATTTCTATTTTTAGCGGAGCATACAACAATATATCGGGTGCGAATTACAACCCAAATTGGCAACAAAGTGGTTTCGCAACTGCTAGCTCAACGTTCACACCTCCAAACTCAACCAACTCGTTATTGGCATATCCTAACTTTAACTATCAAGGTATTGAATTTAATACTGTCATAGATATTACTGCCATGGATTCGTTGCATCTAGACATTTGGACCGCAGGTGGTGTAGCCCCAAGTTTAGCAGTAATTAGCTCAGGCCCTGAAGTGCCACAGGCAATTTCCAATACAGTAGGATCTTGGCAAAGTATCACTGTTCCGGTTACAGGTATCACAGGAAACCTTGCAAGAGCAATCCAATTAAAGTTTACCGGTGGAAACGGCACAACCAGTGCTATTTATGTAGACAATATTTATTTTTTTAAAACACCCGTTGCTCCGGGAAAAGATGCAACAATCAATGCCTTAGAAGTCACTAACGTTCCGGTAGCTGGTTTTACTCCCAATTCATTGTCATACGATATCGTATTGCCAGGCGGATCAACAGTAGTACCTCAAATCACCTTAGCTACTACCACAGACACCGCTGCAAGTGCTGTTGTTACACAAGCAACATCTATTCCAGATAATGCAACAGTTGTGGTAACTTCACAAGATAATACCGTGAGTCAAACGTACACCGTTTCCTATTATATAGGAGCTCCTCACATAGATGCTCAAACTCCACCCGTGCGCAATGCTATTGACGTAATTTCAATATTTAGTGGTGCGTACAATAACATCAGTGGAGCTAATTACAATCCAAATTGGCAACAAAGCGGTTTTGCAACGGCTAGTTCAACATACACCCCACCAAATTCACCAAATTCAGTATTGGCCTATCCCAATTTTAATTATCAAGGGATAGAATTTAATTCAGTAGTGGATATTAGCGGTATGGACTATTTACACTTGGACATTTGGACGGTTGACGGAGTAACTCCTAGTATATCCGTAATTAGTTCTGGTACAGAAATTCCGCATCCAATACCAAACGGAGATGGTACGTGGCAAAGCATTGATATTCCGGTTGCAGGTATTACCGGAGACCTTACCGGTGCTGTTCAATTTAAGTTTGTTGGTGGCAATGGATTTTCTACAAGAATTTACGTGGATAATCTGTACTTCTGGAAAACAGCTCCTGCTCCTGGAAAAGATTCACGGTTAGGCGCTCTGAGGGTTAATGGAAATCCAATTCCCGGCTTTACTCCCAATACGGCAAATTACAATGTGGTATTAGCCGGAGGAACAACAACAATACCTCCAATAACATTAGCGACCACTGTAGACACCGGTGCCACAACAGTTATAAGTCAAGCAACAAGTATCCCCGGTAGCGGCACCGTAGTAGTAACATCGCAAGATAGCACAGTTGTGCAAACCTATACTGTTAGGTATTTTATCGGAGCTCCTCATGTAAATGCACCAACCCCTCCTGCTCGTAACGCGGTCGATGTGATTTCGATTTACAGCAACTCCTACAACAACATCTCTGGAGCAAACTACAACCCCGATTGGCAACAATCAGGGTTTACTACGGCAAATCCATTATTTGCTCCAGTGAGTGCAACAAACTCAGTATTGGCATATCCTAATTTTAGTTATCAGGGAATAGAATTTAATTCTACTTTAAACATTACCACCATGGATTCTTTACACTTGGACATTTGGACAGTCGATGGAGTTGCGCCGAATATAAGTGTTATTAGTTCAGGCACAGAGATTCCACATCCAATACCAAACGGTGATGGCACATGGCAAAGCATCAACATTCCTGTTGCAGGAATTACAGGTGATCTTACAAACGCCATTCAGCTTAAATTTACCGGAGGAAATGGTTCTTCCACTAGAATTTATGTAGACAACATTTATTTCTGGAAAGGACAACCCGTTGGAATAGAAGAATTTGGTGTAAGTGAATTTAGCGTTTACCCTAACCCTACAAAAGACTTTTGGAAGTTGTCCAATAGTTCAACTATAGAAACGCTAGAAGTATTTGACCTTCAAGGCAAATTACTTCAATCCATAATTGTGAATGCTAATGCAACTACCATTGATGCAACAGCGTTGCAAAATGGAATTTACTTTGTGAGAGTTACTGTAGGGTCTGGAGTAGAAACGCTAAAACTAATCAAAAACTAGAATCAAGAGTTTACCTTTTTCAATCATAAACTCTAAATGTTTATAGCACTAAAGAAGTTCTAAGTTATCTTGGAACTTCTTTAGTTTGTAAACCGTTACATAAAGTAAAAACTTATATTAAATCTGGTGCCTTATGGAAAACCTGACCCTAACCACTCCTGCCCTATTATTTTCGGCTATTTCGCTAATCATGTTAGCCTATACTAATCGCTTTTTAGCCTATGCAGCCATCATTAGAAATTTGCATGATAAGTATCAAACTGAAAAAGATTCTGTGCTTATTGCTCAAATCGAAAATATTAAAAAGCGCTTGTACTTAACACGTTCCATGCAAATTTATGGTATTAGTAGCTTGTTATTGTGCGTATTGAGCATGTTTTTAATTTACATACAGCAGCAAACCGTTGCGATTTATGTGTTTGGTTTGGCGCTGATCTTACTTATCATCTCCTTGGCATTTTTAATTTGGGAAATTCAAATTTCCGTTAAAGCCCTTGAGCACCATATTCATGATCTCGAGAGTAAATAATTCTTTTAAATATTTAAAGAGACCACAATTATTGAATACTGAAATTTTAGAAATAAAAAAGGTCAAGCTTTCACTTGACCTTTTTCAATTCATATAGATAAGCTTGCTTAATACACAATCAGCTTACCTTCTGTCATTTCGTCCATCGCATACTTTAACCCTTCTCTACCTAATCCAGAGTCCTTTACCCCGCCATAAGGCATGTGGTCGATTCTAAATCCGGGAATATTATTCATAATCACTCCTCCTACTTCCAATTCGTCAGAAGCGAGCTTAAAATTCTTCAGTGAATTCGTGAAACCCCTACTTGAAGTCCGTACTTAGAGTCATTTGTCATTTGAATTGCATCTTCAAAGCTATCAGCTCTTTCCAACACGGCTACTGGCCCAAATACTTCTTCCGCAGCTACTTTCATCTTCGGTGTGCTGTTTGTAATTAGTGTTGGAGCGTATAAATTATGTTTGTCACTTGTGACGCTTCCACCTGATAAAATAGTTGCTCCTTGCGCTTTTGATTCCTGCACCCAACTGTCTATTCCGTTCATATGGCCCTTATCAATTACAGGTCCCACAAGAACATCTTGATCTTGGGCATCGCCTACTTTTAATTTACTAATTGACTCAAGTAAAGCCTTCTGAAAGTGGTCGTAAACTTTAGTATGAACGAAGATTCGCTGTGTAGAAATGCAAATTTGTCCGGCATACAAGTACGCACCTTTCGCCACTAAATCAGAAATTCCTTCCACATCAGTGTCTTGGTCCACAATAACAGATGCATTTCCACCTAGCTCAAGCGTAACTTTTTTCTTACCGCAAATTTCTTTCAAATACCAACCTACCTTATCACTTCCAGTAAATGAAAGTTTGGAAACTCGCTCATCTCTTACCAACTTTTCGGCCACAGGAATATCACAAACCAACACATTTACAACTCCTGCCGGATAGCTTGCTTCTTCTAACAATTCTGCAAAAGCCAAGCACGACATGGGCGCTTGTGGTGCAGGTTTTATAACTGTGGTACACCCTGTTGCTAACGCCGGTGCAACTTTATGCATCACCAAGTTCAACGGAAAATTAAAGGTTGTAATGCAAGCAATTACACCAATTGGAAAGCGCTTGGTGAAAGCGGTTTTTCCTTCTCCTGCTCCCCAATCCATCGGAATCATTTCTCCTCCAAAGCGCGTTGCTTCTTCAATGGCTAGTTTTAAAGTAGTTAAGCTCCGTTCTATTTCATTGGTTGCATAAGATTTAGGTTTGCCACCTTCATTTATTATTAAGTCAATAAATTCATCTTTTCTTGCTTCTAAACGGTCGTAGAGCTTCTGCATCATTTCAGCTCGTTTGTCTGCCGATCACTTTCTCGTTACTTCAAATGCATCTTTAGCAGAAACAATGGCATCGTCCATCTGCTGCTCAGTTGCATGTGGAATTTTTCCAATTTCAGTTGCGTGGTACTTATCTAAAACCACTTGAAAATCACCGGTTCCTTGGCTCTGCCATTTTCCAATGCGTAGGATAAATTCCCTTTAATGACACACGCTTTGTTTCTCAATTTCAATTGCTTAAAAAATATATTTTCATGCTTCAGCAAAGCATATAAAAAAACTAGTCTTCCTTTCTTCAACTTGAGATATTTAAACGGCTATTTTTTAAGGTTTTTATTACCTTCGCACTTCTAAAATTGTATTCAATTAAAATAAGAAGATATGGATTTTGATGTTGTTGTATTAGGAAGCGGACCCGGAGGATATGTTACCGCAATTAGAGCTGCTCAGTTAGGATTTAAGACTGCAGTAATTGAAAAGGAATCATTGGGTGGTGTTTGTTTGAACTGGGGATGTATTCCAACCAAAGCCCTATTGAAGAGTGCTAATGTATTTGAATACATTCAACATGCCGCAGATTACGGAATTGAAGTAAAAGACAGCAAAGCCAACTTTACAGACGTTATTAAAAGAAGTAGAGATGTTGCCAACGGAATGAGCAGCGGAGTTCAATTCTTAATGAAAAAGAACAAGATTGAAGTGATCATGGGAACTGGTACTTTGAAACCTGGAAAAAAGGTGGAAGTAAAAATGGAAGACGGTTCTTCAAAAACGGTGAATGGCAAGCACATTATAATTGCAACAGGTGGAAGGTCTAGAGTATTACCTAACCTGCCTCAAGACGGGAAAAAGATTATTGGATACAGAGAAGCCATGACCTTGGAAAAAATGCCAAAGAAAATGGTAGTTGTAGGTTCAGGAGCTATTGGCGTTGAATTCGCCTATTTCTACAACGCCATGGGTGTTGATGTAACCATAGTAGAATATGCACCCAACGTTGTTCCTGTGGAAGATGAAGATGTGTCAAAGCAATTAGCACGTACCTTCAAGAAAAACGGAATTAAGATAAAATTAGAATCTGAAGTTACAAGTGTTGATACGAAGGGCGCTGGTTGTAAGGTAACGGTTAAGTCTAAAAAAGGAGAAGAAGTTATTGAGGCTGACATTGTTTTATCTGCCGTAGGTTATGTTGCTAATATTGAAAATATTGGATTAGAAGAAGTAGGTATTGCAACGGACAAAGGTAAGATCATGGTAAATGATTATTACAAGACCAATATTGATGGATATTATGCCATTGGTGATTGTGTTCCGGGACAAGCTTTAGCTCACGTTGCTTCTGCAGAAGGAATTATTTGTGTAGAAAAAATCAAAGGAGAACACGTTCAGCCATTAGACTATGGAAATATTCCAGGTTGTACTTACTGCTCACCTGAAATTGCATCTGTTGGTATGACTGAAAAAGCTGCAAAAGAGGCCGGGTATGAATTGAAAGTTGGAAAATTTCCATTCTCTGCATCAGGGAAGGCAAGTGCTGCCGGACATAAAGATGGTTTTGTAAAAGTAATTTACGATGCTAAATATGGCGAACTCTTAGGAGCACACATGATTGGTGCCAACGTAACAGAAATGATCGCAGAAATTGTAGTGGCAAGAAAACTAGAAACAACAGGACACGAAATGTTAAAAGCAGTTCACCCACACCCTACTATGAGTGAAGCGGTAATGGAAGCAACTGCCGAAGCGTATGGCGAAGTAATTCATTTGTAATTTTCAATTGAGAATTTTTAATGGCTGAATGGAATTGTTTTCTGTTCAGCCATTTTAATTTTAAATAACCTTTATTGAAAATTGAATCATTAAAAATTAAAAATTAATTGAAAAGCTACCTCTCCTTAGTCAAGTTCAGCCACACCATTTTTGCGCTACCTTTTGCGCTGATTGGATATTTTTTAGCAATCGAATACTCTACTATTAGTTTCGATGCAATCCTACTTTTGAAGGTTGTTTTATGCATGGTTTTTGCGCGAAGTGCTGCCATGGCATTTAATCGATATATTGATCGGGACATTGACAAGGCCAATGAAAGAACCGCAACCGTTAGAGAGATTCCGAACGGTAGTGTTAAACCTAAAGCTGCGCTCATTTTTGTAATTGTAAACTGTGTTCTATTTGTTGCAACCACCTTTTTCATAAATGACCTCTGCTTTTATTTATCTCCTATAGCATTGCTGGTTGTTTTAGGTTACAGCTTAACAAAGCGTTTTACTGCACTATGTCATCTTATTCTGGGAGTTGGGTTAGCCCTCGCTCCTATTGGTGCTTATCTTGCGGTAACGGGCAGTTTCGCTTGGCTTCCACTCTACATTTCATTTGCTGTTTTATTTTGGGTTGCTGGGTTTGACATGATTTATGCCTTGCAAGATGAGGAATTTGATAAAAAAATGGGATTAAGTTCCATTCCAGCTAAAATCGGAAGAAGGGCTACCTTAAATCTGTCTGTGTTATTCCATATAGTAACGGCAGGTTATTTAATTGCGGCTGCCTATCACGCCAATGCAGGTTTCCTATTTTGGCTTGGGACAGCAATTTTTATTAGCTTGTTAGTGTATCAGCATCTGTTAGTGAAACCAAACGACCTTTCGAAGGTGAACATTGCCTTCTTTACAACAAATGGTGTAGCAAGTGTCATCTTTTCTATCTTTGTTATATTAAGTTTTTATATTTAAGTATGTTCAACACCAATTTAAATCATTTCTTACAACAATTTGATTCTTATTGGATAAAACTATTAATGGAGTTTGTTTCAGCTTTAGGGTCGGTTCATTTCATTGTTCCCGTAGTGCTCGGAGTTACTTTTGGACTTCATTTTAAAAAAGGAATCGTATTGATTAACATTGTCGCTTGGACCGCAATGTTGACCTTTTTCGCAAAGCAACAAATTGACTACCCGCGCCCAATAGATGTTGACATCACCCTACAGTCAGACGATTACAACAAGCCCGAAACAAATTTAAAAGATAAGTTACCAACAGAAACATTGTCAACTTTTTCAGAGGAAATCCTGAACATTACACGAACTGACGCTCAGAAAAATTATGGTTTCCCATCTGGTCACACTTCTATTCAAGTTGCCCTATGGCTTGGTATGTTTTTTGTTTTCCGAAAAAGATGGATTCTTGTGCTTGGAAGTTTTATCATCTTACTTACCGTGCTTTCTCGCTTGTATTTAGCACATCATTTTTTAGGAGACGTTTTAGGAGGTTTAGCTTTGGGAATTTTTGTCTTAGCAATGTTTGTATTCCTAGTCCAAAAAAGTCGATTCTTGACAGCAAGCATTGCTGATTTTAAAACACTGAGCATAATCTGGCTGCCTCTTTTAGCCATGCCGTTTGTAAGTTTCCTTCCAGGTGCTTTATTGGGTGGCTTATTAGGCATCAATCTTGCAACATTTTTCATATTATTGCAAGGAAACACGCTGATTTTTAGCACGAACACGTTACATCGAGTACTAACCGCTTTTACGATTCTTGGTTTACTGTTTATGGGGTTTTACTTGAGCAATAAACTGTCGTTTAACGGAAACATCTTCTTGGAACTCTTTACTACTATGAGCATCTCTTTTGTAATTATTCGAGGTAGTGTTTTATTGGCAAAGCGTTTGAATTTTATAAGATACAAGCTGTAAGTACATGAAAAAGAAAGTTACCGGTATTGGAGGGATTTTTTTCAAGGTAAAAGACCCAAACAAAACAAAAGAATGGTACGCTAAAAATTTAGGGCTAGTCACCAATGAATACGGATCAGTATTCGAATTTAAAACTGCTGAAGCAGAGGACTTAGCCTATCTCAACTGGAGCCCAATGAAAGAAGACACCACTTATTTTGAACCTTCTAAAAAGGAGTTCATGGTCAATTACAGAGTGGAAAATATTGAAGATTTAGTAGCAGAACTAAAATCTAATGGTGTGACCATATTGGATGAAATTACAAGTTATGAATATGGCAAATTCGTCCACGTTCTAGATCCTGACGGAAACAATATAGAGTTGTGGGAACCAATTGATAGTTCGTTTACTCGACTTTATGGAGGTAAAACGACAAAATAAGGCATAAAAAAACCGCGTAAGCTTACGCGGTTTTCATCTGAATTAATATACTTACTTCAATTTCTTAGCTTCCTCAACTTTCATCTTCAGTACTTGTACCTTTTCAATTGCTTTTGCTATTTTCTCTGACTTGGCACTGTACGTAGCTTCATCAACCTCTCCTTTCTCCTTAGCCTCTTCCAATTTCCTCTGAGCTACTTCAATCTTTTCCATTGCAGCGGCAATTTTAGCCTCCCCTTTTTCCGTCGCTTCAGAAAGCTTAATTGCTTCTTCTTCTTTTTTGTAAGTTGTTTTATCTTCCTTCTTTTCCTTATTTCCCATACCCTCTATAGCCTCTTCTAACTCATCTTTTGAACCCTCTAGATCATCTGCATCTGTAGAATCTTTCACTTTTTTGGCTTTCGATTTAGCAGCCTCCACTTTCGCCTGACCTTCTTCTTTTTTAGCAGCAGCATTTGAATGAGCAGCCTCTTTGTTACCCATTTGCTGTGCTTTTACCTTTTTTTCTTTTACGGCCTTTTCCTTGTCTTCTTTTTCACCCTTATCAACCTTCTCTGACTGTTCAGCTTTCTGTACTTTTTCCTGCTTTTCTTTATTAGACTTAGCATTCATTTTACCTCGAGCAAAACTTGACGTACCAATTACTAATAGAGCAATTAGTGTTACTAGTATATTCTTTTTCATTGTGTTAATTTTAAAGATCTTTTAGTAATTCGTCTAGCTCATCGGCAGACTTTTCAATTTCTTCAGTTGCTTGATGCATTTTTACTGCAGCTGAATCTACGGTTGCAGTAACTTCGTCTGCCGTTTCATCAACATCAGTTTCTGTTGTTTTCTCTCCACCACATGCCATGAATAGCAAAGCAGCGAAGGAAATTGTAAGTATTCCCTTTTTCATTTTAGTATGATTTGTTTGAAACAGAAATAAGGGAAGACCTTAACTTCAAATAATTGTTAATCTATAGGTTATTAACAAAGTTATAAAAAGAAACAAGGGCCCTGCCTAGTACAGAGTTGACTTAGAGAAAGACCTTATTTGCCTCGAATCTGGCCTTCTTGAATAAATCAGTCTGCAAACCTAAGTCTACCTTTTCTTCCTTAGAGTAGTCAACCAAGTTTTCTGTCGCCATATTTCCTGTTAAGTCATCAGCAGCCATGGGACAACCGCCAAAACCTAAAATTGCTCCATCAAACCTTCTACAACCGTTCTTATATGCCGCATCAACTTTCTCTTTCCACGTATCTGGAGTTGTGTGCAAGTGAGCTCCAATTTCAAGACTAGGATACTCCTTAATCAAAACAGAAAAAAGCCGAGAAATAATTTTTGGCTCAGAAACCCCAATAGTATCGCTTAATGCGAATATCTTCAAATCTAATTCTCTCAACCTGTTGATCCAACTAGCAACAATATCTTCGTGAAATAGGTCTCCATAAGGATTTCCAAAGCCCATTGAAATATAAGTTACAAGTTCCTTGTTATGCTTCACACAAAGCTCTTGTATGGCCTCAACCCTTCCTAACGATTGTTCTATACTTGAATTAGTATTTCGTTGCTGAAACGTCTCTGAAATTGAAAATGGATAACCTAAATATTGAATCTCTTCAAAATTAGCAGCGTCTTCAGCTCCTCGCTGATTCGCAACTATTGCCAATAAGTTAGATGAGGTTTCTGACAAATCGAGTTGAGCCAATACTTCAGCAGTATCTTTTAATTGAGGAATGGCCTTTGGAGAAACGAATGACCCAAAGTCAATCGTATCAAAGCCAACCTTCAACAAGGTATTTATATAAGCTGCCTTCGTTGCTGTTGGAATAAACTCATGTATCCCTTGCATGGCATCTCTCGGACATTCAACAATCTTAATTTTACTCATCCATTAATTATTTGAAAAGTGCCTCACCAGCCCTTTGTTTATTCTTTTTACCATACCAGGACCTTCATAAATAAAACCCGTGTAAATCTGAACTAAATCCGCACCTGCATTTAATTTCTCAATGGCATCTTCCGCAGTATAAATTCCACCCACTGCGACAATAGGAAAGGACTTATTCGATTTATTTGAAAGATAACGCACTACTTCCGTTGATCTATTCCTAACTGGTTTTCCACTCAAGCCACCAGCTCCAATACCTTCAACTTCTGAGTCATCTGTATGTAAGTTTGAACGGTCAATGGTTGTATTGGTTGCTATAATTCCGTCAATTTTTGTCGAATCAACTATTTCTACGATATCGTCCAACTGCTCGTTTGTTAAATCCGGAGCAATCTTCAATAAAATAGCTTTTCTCTTCGATTTTGCGTTATTCAAATCCTGCAGTGTTTGCAACAATTTAGTTAAGGGTTCTTTATCTTGCAACTCTCTCAAATTTGGCGTATTGGGAGAACTAACATTCACTACAAAATAATCTACATAATCGAATAGCTTCTCAAAGCAAATGACATAATCATTAATTGCTTCTTCATTTGGGGTGACCTTATTCTTTCCAATATTACCGCCAATAATTTGGTTTGGATTTCGGTTTTTTAATCGCTCAATCATTTGGTCTACTCCGCCATTGTTAAAACCCATACGATTGATTAACGCTTCATCCTTTGGCAATCTGAAGAGCCTTGGTTTAGGATTACCGTCTTGAGCTAAAGGCGTTACAGTGCCAACTTCTATAAATCCGAAACCCAAACAACCCAACTCTTCATAAAGCTTCGCGTCTTTATCAAAACCTGCTGCGAGGCCTATTGGATTGGGGAATTTTAAACCAAACAATTCTTTTTCAAGTCGAGTATCTGAAACAGAGTAAATTCTTTTCGCAAAAGATTTTGATATGCTGCTTTTTAATAATATTTTTAACCAACCAAAGACCTTATAGTGAATCGTCTCGGGGTCTTGCTTAAAAAGCAATGGTTTAACAATTATTTTATACATGGTACAAATTTCTGAATCAAAATTACATCTAGATTTTCTCGAACCGAACAATAAAGGTCAATATTTATGAACCACCCCAAGCTAAAAGAGTACACCCTAGTTGAGCAGCTTGAATATATAGATTTATATAGCAACCCTTCAAGCGACACGCTCATTGCTCGATTTAAAGAGTCGACTGTGGTTAGCGAAAAGATGGCCAAAGAGTCACTAGACCTTGTACTGAGAAAAATAAAAAACCATACAACCTACGGAATAACGGATTTAAGCGCCAAATCTATCGATTTCACGAACGAGGCTAAAAACTGCTATAGAAAAAACATGGACAAAGAGGGAGTAACGCTAAATGCGGTTGTTGTCAAAGACGTTGCGCTTAAAATTATAGCCAACACCTACGCGCGTTTCGATCGACCACGAATTCCAACTCGAGTATTTACAAGTTTAGCTAATGCTGAGCGTTGGATTGCAGAGGCTAAACCCTAATTAGTGAGCTCATCAAAGGTTCCATCACTGTAAAAAACCACAATCTTCTTTATTTTTTTATTCCCAACAGCCGAGTTGTATAACACTGTTTCTTCAGCTTCCTTTTGCTGAGGTGCCGCTATTGGTTCAGAAGCAACTTCAATCGGCTTTACCACGTTGACTTCTTCTTCAGTTTCTTTCGGCGCAGTGCCAATATTTGTTTTGCCATTAATCAACCAAGTAGAATCTACTTTAGGAAAACGGTTCAGCACTTTTTGAATAAACTCTAAACTTGGTTTATTTCTTCCAGAAAGAATGTGAGAAACCGACGAACGTTGCACTCCAATTTCATCCGCGAATTGCGATGCTGTCATTGAATTTAATTTCATCACATACCTAAATCTTTCAATTAAATCCATATTTCCGCTTGTTACAATTGTCAATCTTATTGTACGTTACAAATGTAATTAATTTAGGTTACATTTGTAATTTACATTTGCAACTTCCTATAAAACTAAGTCCAACAACCCGAATTAGCTTAAACTATAACTTTATGTTGAACTCGTTAAATATTGATTATATATATTTTGTGAAATAAATATTGCAAGAACAATAAATTGAACTTTAAACTACGTTTAGCTCTAAATAATTATTCACAATTAGACAAAAAAATAGGAGTTACATTTGTAACTCCTATTACATTTGTAATCTCTGTTGCTATTTTGGTAATCTCACGCTAACTCCAACCGCATGATAATTCATCACTCTGTTCAGCCCCCAACCATAGGAATAATCCAGTTGAATATAGTCTGAAATGAGATACGTCATACCCGCATCCATATTATTTTCCCATTCTTCGAATTCAACATAATCTCCGAATGCTTCAACATACAACCCTACCCGATCACTTAAGCTAACACCATAAACCAGTGTATAGGTTAAATTTCCTTCCCCATATCGAACAAGCCCCTCATCGTTAAAATCTAAATTCACGTTGTTGTATCCTATATTAGCACTCAAACTTTTATTCTCTGATAAATTATACGCTAAGCTCAGCTTACTAACAACCCCGTATAGTTGGTTTGAAATTCCTCTGGAACCCGTTGGTATACGAGCATCTGCCAATAAGCCAATGACAACCGCCGCGTCATTACTAGTTAATTGATACTTTAACCCTATTTGTAAATTTTCTGTACCAGTAACTTTTCCAATCTCTTCTTGCGTTGAGTTATTGATTGTTTTATAGGATACTAGTTCATTTACCACCCTTAACTCTAACTTCTTAGCTATTCCAATCCGAAATAAATTTGTAGGGAACACATTACGGTGTTGAGAAAAACCACGAGCGATTTCACTTCGTTCAAACAGTAGCCCACTTTCAATTTGAATCGTTCCCTTTGGCACTGCATTTGGTGATACGGCTTGGGTGGGTCGGTCAGTAATAATTTTATTTTCAGTTATTTGAGCAGTTAAGCCCACACACGAAAACAACAAAGTTGATAAAAGTAGTTTTTTCATATTAAATTTAGATGAGTCTAAAAAATTTATTAGACAATTACAATTAACTTTGCCTCAAAAGTACACATGACTTCTTTAACCGAAGAAAATTATTTAAAAGCAATTTACACATTGATCAATGCTGTCGATAAAAAGGCATCGACCAATGAGATTGCTAAGAAAATGGAAACAAAAGCTTCTTCAGTAACAGACATGCTAAAACGTTTAAATGAGAAGGGGCTGGTTGACTATGAAAAGTATAAAACGGTTCAAATTACCGAAAAGGGCAAGCAAGTGGCCATTTCAATTATTCGAAAACATAGACTTTGGGAGTATTTTCTAGTCGAAAACCTAAATTTTGGTTGGGATGAGGTACATGACATAGCAGAACAATTAGAACACATTGAATCGATAGAACTCACCAATAAGTTAGATGAATTCTTAGGTTTTCCAAAGTTTGACCCTCATGGAGATCCTATCCCAAACAGTAAAGGCGTTTTTCCAAGTAGAGAAAGCAAAAAGTTAAGTGATGCTAAAATCGACTCGGAAATTGTCATTATTGGTGTGGAAGACCACTCCACTAACTTCTTAAACTTTTTAAGTGAAATGAATATTGAGTTAGGAACAGAATTGAGCATAAAAACAAAACATTCCTTCGATAATTCAATATTGGTCGTTAATTCCGAAAATCAAAAAATAACTCTATCTCAAAAAGTTGCAAATAATCTATTTATAAAAATAAAACATGAAAACTAAGATCATCATTCTATTGACTGCCTTTGCTTTATTTTCCTGTAAAGTAGAGAAGAAAGATGCAAAGAAAGAAATTGAGACAATTGTTTGTACTACAGGAATGTTGGGCGATGCTGTAAAAAATATAGTCGGCTCTAACATGGAAGTAATAACCCTCATGGGCCCTGGCGTTGACCCTCATTTATACAAAGCAACTCAAGGCGATTTAAAATCATTAACGAATGCCGACGTCATTATCTACAATGGTCTGCACCTTGAAGGTAAAATGGGTGAAGTATTTGAAAAACTAGAAAAGCAGAAACATATTATTGTAGCAACTGCAGGATTAACGGAAGCAGACTACATTAATAACACTGAATTTCAAGGAGCTCAGGACCCTCATATTTGGTTCGATGTTGCGCTTTGGACTAAGGCGGTTCAATTTATAGGAGCTGAATTGGCACTGCTTTCTTCGGACTCTGTTAAAAAACAAATTCAAATGAATACGGAGAACTACACCAACCAACTCTTTCAGTTAAATATGGACGTGGTCACTCAAGTTTCTGCATTAGATTCTACTGAACGAATATTAATCACAGCGCACGATGCGTTCGGCTATTTTGGAAGAGCTTATAATTTTGAAGTAAGAGGTTTACAAGGCATATCAACTACTTCTGAATACGGACTTAAAGACGTAAGCGACTTGGTGAACTATATAGTTGAAAATAAAATTAAAGCAGTCTTTGTAGAAAGCTCAGTATCTGAAAAATCGCTGCAAGCCGTGGTTGAAGGTTGTTTACAAAAATATCACCAAGTAAGAATTGGTGGACAGCTATTTAGTGATACTATGGGTGAAGCAGGAACACCGGAAGGAACTTATGTTGGAATGGTAAAACACAATGTAAAAACCATAGTAGAAGGTTTAAAATGAGGACTTCGACTATCGCTCAGTCAGACAAAAAATAAAATAAAAACAATTGAATGTGAAATGAGGACTTCGATAACCGTTTTCAGACAAAATAGAATAAATGATTAGTATAGAAACACATAACCTAACAGTATCTTACAACCGGAGGCCGGTATTGTGGAATATTGATTTCGAATTACCTACAGGTAAAATAATCGGAATTATTGGCCCAAATGGTTCAGGAAAAACCACCCTTCTGAAAGCAATTATGGGACTGGTTCCAACAAGTAGTGGCTATGTTAAAATATTTAATCAAGATTTAGAAGATGTCCGATCACGAGTTTCCTACGTTCCGCAGCGTGAATCGGTTGATTGGGACTTCCCTGCATCTGTTATGGATATCGTATTAATGGGGAGGTATAAAAAGAACAATTTATTTAAAAGAATTACCAAAGCAGACCGTGACATAGCAGCCGAAGCGCTTGAGAAAGTGAATATGTTAGAATTTAGCAATCGTCAAATTTCTCAGCTAAGTGGCGGTCAACAACAGAGGGTATTTATTGCACGGTCACTAGCCCAAGGAGCAGATTTATACATTATGGATGAGCCATTTGTAGGTGTTGATGCTGCAACAGAAGAGGCAATTCTAAACCTTTTGCACGATATGAAAAACCAGGGAAAAACAGTTGTCGTGGTGCACCATGATTTGCAAACAGCCAAAGACTTTTTTGATTGGATTGTTTTACTGAACACCAGGATGGTTGCTGCCGGGCCTAAGGAAGAGATTTTTAATAAAAAATTACTACAAGAAGCTTACGGAGGTAAACTGAATGTGTTGAGTCAGGTTGGTGATTTAATGAAGGAAAAGGCATTTAATGTTAGAGAAAAATAATTTTTAATCATGAATTTTCAATTCTCAATTAAAATATTGCATTCTGAACAATGAACAATACAGACTAAATAAAGACTTTTGAAAATAAATATTGCACTTATAATACTGAACAACAAAGGTATTAATTATTAAAAACTAAAATATTCATAATTGAATAGCACGTTCCAATTTCTTTCTTTTTCAGACCCCAATGTACTTTTTGTGGTATTGGGTACCATGCTCTTAGGAGCTTCTGCTGCTATTGTTGGTTGCTTTTCGTTTCTTAGAAAGCGAGCACTTGTTGGTGATGCAATCGCCCACAGTATTTTACCGGGTGTGTGCTTGGCTTTTATGGTTTCAGGAAGTAAAAATCCGCTGTACTTAATTATCGGAGCGTTTATAACCGGCTGGCTTTCGCTATTATTAATAGACGGAATTACAAGAACCACCAAGCTGAAGAGTGACACAGCAATTGGAATCATACTCAGTGTTTTTTTCGGAGTGGGAATTTTACTCCTTACTTCCATACAGCATTCTGGAAACGCTTCGCAAGCAGGTTTGGATAAATTTTTATTTGGAAAGGCCGCTTCGTTAACAAAAGACGATGTTTATGTATTTGGAACCATAGCCGCCATTTTAATTCTTGTTGTAATTCTGTTTTACAAGGAGTTTAAATTAATTTCTTTCAATCCTGACTACGCAAAAGTCATTGGCTTACCGGTCCGTTTTTTAGAATTTATGTTGGCTACCATTACCGTTCTTGCTGTTGCTGTTGGAATTCAAGCAGTTGGTGTTGTACTCATGGCGGCTTTGCTCATTACACCTGCCTCTGGTGCACGTTTTTGGACCGATAAGTTGGGTGTAATGATTTTAATTGCCACATTTTTTGGCGCCATTTCAGGATTTTTAGGTTCTTACATTAGTTATGTAGCTCCCGCAATGCCAACTGGACCTTGGATTGTCATGTGCTTGTCATTATTAACCGTTGGCTCCATTTGGTTTGCCCCAAAAACTGGTATGCTAGCAAGGTTTCGTGTGCAACAAGATAATCAACGCAAAATATTGATTGAAAATGTGTTAAAACTTTTTTACCACTTAGGAGAAAAAGACGGAGGATTCAAAAAACAACGAAGCATCAAGGTTTTATTAGCGACTCGTGATCTGCGGATGAAAGAACTAAAAAGAGGTTTACTCTTGCTTAAAAAAGAAAATTGGCTGCGCAAAAAAGGAGACCATTGGGTAATTACAGAAAGTGGTTTAAATGAAGCAAAACGAGTCATTAAGTTACACCGCTTGTGGGAAATGTATTTGAACCAACGACTAAAATTAGAGCCAGATCATGTACATAATGATGCTGAAGCCATTGAACACATCATTACACCAGAATTAGAACGACAGTTGGAGAAGGAATTGAATTACCCAACCAAAGATCCTCACCAGAGCACAATCCCTTACGTAGAATAATGGAAGCATTTTGGATCATATTAGTAGGCTCATTGATAGCCGTTTCTTGTGCCTTGCTAGGCTCTTACCTTATTTTGAGAAAAATGGCCATGGTTGGCGATGCCATTTCGCATGCAGTTTTACCTGGAATTGTCATTGCCTATTTGTTATCGGGTTCTCGAGAAACCCTACCCATGTTAGTGGGTGCAGCAGCTTTGGGCGTATTGACTACAGTGCTCATAGAACTTTTTCACAAAAAGTCTAACTTACAGATGGATGCCTCTATTGGCATAACATTTACCTGGCTGTTTGCCATTGGTATTATCTTGATCTCCTTATTCGCAGGTCAGGTTGACTTGGATCAAGATTGTGTGCTATATGGGGAAATTGCTTACGTCCCACTCGACTTGTGGATTACGGAAAGTGGCTACAACATGGGCCCACGGACCGTTTGGATAGCATCTGGTTTGTTGTTGCTGTTACTTTTATTTATATGGCGAGGCTACAAAGGCCTATTTATCACCACTTTTAATGAGGAGTTCGCTAAAGCATTAGGAATTGGAGTGGCCTTTTGGCATTATGCGTTAATGGGTGCAGTTTCTTTAACTACAGTCATCTCTTTTGAATCTGTGGGAGCAATTTTGGTTGTTGCGCTTTTAATCGTGCCACCTGCAACTGCCTATCTAATCACGACTGACCTCAAAAAAATGCTACTCCTCTCTTCCATCTTTGGAATATTGAGTGCTATTGGAGGCTATTATTTAGCTAGTCTTATAAATGGGTCTATAGCTGGAGCCATTGCAAGTGTTGCCGGGTTTCTATTTTTATGCGTTTGGGTTTTGGAATTGCTAAGAAAGAAACGTGTAATTAGTATCTAGCGTTTAGTTAGTAGTAAATCGTTCCAACTGTAAACAGTTTTACCAGTTCCATGAATTTTTAGAGCACCTAAGCAACAGTTTTTCATTATTTTGCGTCTGTAATTTAGATTTTAAGAATCTAATAACAAACCCAATGAAAAAACTACTCCTACTTTTTACCCTTACTTCTTTTTTATTTACTGCTACCTCGCAAGTCGCTCGACTACAAGAAGATTTTAACGCTGCTGCTCTGCCAACAGGCTGGACCAATACTGCCGTAACCGGTTCACAAAGCTGGAGTTTTGGAATTAACGGTTCTACTGCCAACGCCGGAAATAATAACTTAGATGGAACGGCCATGGTATGAATTTGAGAAATGCTTTTGAGCGAAATAAAAATTTAACCAAAAAAATATCTGAAAAGTACAATTCCACAATAGATCAAAACTCAAAGTACATTAATTATCCTAAGTTGCATGTAGAATAAAAAATCACTGCACACCACATGGTATTAAGTTATAGTGGCATCATTAAGTTATCAAACTCCTACTCTATTTGATAAGTTCGCAAAACATGCTTGCAGATTTTGTATTTTTTTGCTGCGTAACTATCTAGCTAATCCATTTGGTATTTTCTTAAAAAAATCAATTTTTAACTCAAATTAGATTTAACTTGAAATAAAGCAACAAAACAAACACGAGTAAGTGTTGTTACAAGAAGTCATGACTTCAAAAACAAAAAGCGTTTTAGCTAAGATTTTTAATTACTTCCTATCGGAAAAAACAGAAAAGAAAACAGAACGCGTTATTCTGTTTATTGCTTTGGCAAGTTTCTTTGTTCACTTAGCGATAATTTATTCGCTGAAGTTTGATTTAATTCAACTAGAAACCAATTCAGAATTGCTTAAAAACCCGATTTCAGCAATTTACACCCCTTTTTCGTTCATCCTTATTTACGAGGTTTACCTCTTAATTTATTACCTACCAAGGTCTTTCACCACATACATCACAAAGCAGTACGAAATTATTACCTTAATCATCATTCGTAAATTATTTAAAGACTTATCTACTTTAGAGCTTACCTCAAATTGGTTTGAAATTAAAGATGACCTTCAATTTACTTACGACATTGTAGCGTCTATTTTATTGTTCTATTTAATCTATCTCTTTCAGAAGCAGGGTCAAAAGAAATTGGTTCGAAATGATGCATTTAAGTCATCCATAAAAGGATTTGTAGATAAAAAAAAGATACTCGCCCTCGCCCTTATCCCTCTATTTTTTGGAATGGCCATTTATACCTTTACTGATTGGTTTGCCGGGATTCAAGCCTCATCTAATAACTTAGAGCCTTTCAAGAGCATTAACGACTTGTTCTTTGATGAATTTTTCACCATCTTAATTTTAGTAGACGTGGTATTGCTCTTAATCTCTTTCTTTTACACCAATAAATTTCATAAAATCATCAGAAACTCGGGGTTTGTAATCTCTACCATCTTAATCCGCATGTCCTTTGGGGTAAATGGATTGATTAGTACCATACTGATTGTATCTGCAGTTCTTTTTGGACTAGCAATACTTACCATTCATAATAAATACGAGGCGAATAATTCGTTAAACGGCCCACAGCGACAAAAAGATTAAAGAATAGGAACTCTTTTAGTAACATAATTTATGCAGTGCATGAAGTACGTTCTGTTTTTAACTGTTGTAATTTATCTATTAAAATTCAGTTTCAACCCATTACGCCAACGAGCAATAAAGGGTTAATTTTGGAATTCAATTAACCTCAAACAGCCAGCCGTTAAAGCTCGCACTGCGAATGAAATACTTAAAGTTTTTTCCTTTTTACCTGTTATCTATCATTCCACTGCGAGTGTTATATATTCTTTCAGATTTTATGTACCTGGTAGTTTATCATGTAATGAAATACAGAAGAGCTGTGGTTCAAACAAATCTCAAAAATTCCTTTCCGCATAAATCGTTGACAGAAATAACGGCGATTGAGAAAAGGTTTTACAAGCATTTTTGCGATACCGCCTTCGAATCCATAAAAGTGTTAACGTTAGGCAAAAAAGCCATTAACCAACGATTCAACATCAAGAACACACCACTAATCGAATCCTTACACAAGGATAATAAAAGCATTATCTTGTACACCTCACATTACGGAAATTGGGAATGGTTTAGCTTCCTACCCCTATTCTTACCGTATCAGGTTCAGGCTTTTTACCAAGAGGTATCCAACAGTTATTTCAATGACTTTGTGTTGGTTCTTAGAAGTAGATTCGGCGTGCAATGCGTGGAATCTAAGCAAGGGTATAAAACCATGGTTAACATGCAACAAAAAGGAGTGTTAACAGCAACCTGCATGATCGGTGATCAAAGTCCTAGAAAAAAATCTTCGAAGCATTGGATGACCTTTTTGAACCAAGAAACAGCGTTTTTAGTTGGGGCAGATCGAATTGCTGAAAAATTGAACCAAACGGTTTTGTATGTTTCAGTCCAAAAGCCTAAAAGAGGGAACTATGAAATTGAATTCATACCATTAGACGATGCTAATCAAAATGATAGCAATGAATTAATCACTAAATATGCCAACTTATTAGAGCGCTCCATCATGGAAAAGCCGGAGCTTTGGTTATGGAGCCACAGGCGTTGGAAATTAGCTCCCCCAAGGTTGTAAAATTTTCAAAATCGCAGAGGTAGAAAAAGTTTCATAGATTATATTTTGAGTTCAGAACGAATACAGCTTGGGTTAAATGGGATATTCACCTTTTGACGAAATTTATTTCTAAAGCCTTAGAAAATTCTGATGTTTCACTAATAAGCTCTATTTTGAAAACAAAATGCGATTTACATGAAAATATTAAGTACAACACAAATACAAGCATGGGATGAGTTCACTATTAAGCAAGAAAACACAGAATCCTTGGCGCTAATGGAGAAAGCGTCAAACACTTTCGCAATTTGGTTCATGAAACAATTTCCGGATAAGGCCAAGACGGTTTATGTCTTTTGTGGCAATGGCAATAACGGTGGTGATGGTTTTGCGATCAGTCAGCTACTGATTCAAGCAGATTACCAAGTGAATGTGTTATTGCAAGCCAAACCGAACAAAAGGTCAAAAGACAATGAGACAATGAGACAATGAGACAAATCTCGAGATTCTCCAAAACATGAGTCAGTTAAAGCTTTGGGAGATAGCTCGTTTGGAAGACGTTCCAACCATCGAAAAATCATCTATCGTGATAGATGCACTTTTTGGAACTGGACTAAAAGGTGAGCTAAGAGGATTTTTCAAAGATCTAGTTAAATTCTTAAATGATTTGAATTGCAAACGGGAATCTGTGGACATTCCTACCGGATTGCAAGGAGAAATTCATTCAAGAGGCGTTATTTTTCAAGCAGATTGTACTTTCTCCTTCGAACAACCCAAGTTGGCCTTCTTATTCCCCGAAAATCAACAATATGTTGGGAAATGGACTGCAAAAAGCATCGGTCTTTCAGAAAAATATTACTCCCAAGAAACTACAACGAACTTTTTATTGACCAAAAAAATAGCACAATCACTAACTAAAAAAAGAGGAAAGTTTGAACATAAAGGAAATTTTGGCCACGCATTGCTCCTAATGGGAAGTAAGGGAAAAATCGGAGCTGCAGTACTTTCTAGCTATGCATGTATGAGAGCAGGGAGCGGACTTACACTCCATCTTGCGGGTATAGTGTTTTACAAACATCAATCCCAGAAGTGATGGTTATTGCAGATGAAAAGGAAGATTATATTTCATGTTTGCCAGAAACTGAAGGATACACAACCATAGGCTTAGGTTGCGGAATAGGAACAAACCAAGAGACTCAAAGCGTTGTATTTGATTTAGTCAAATCCGCAACACAAGCTTTAGTATTAGACGCAGACGCTTTAAACAGTATTGCTAAAAATAAAGCGATATTAAGTGAAATACCGAAAAACTCTATCTTGACGCCACATCCTAAAGAATTTGAACGATTGTTTGGTAAAACTGCTAATGATTTTGAACGAAATGAACTTCAACGAAAAAAATCGATTAATCTGGGTTGTTACATATTGTTGAAAGGAGCTCACAGTTGTATTTCCACTCCTGAAGGGAACTGTTATTTTAATACAACCGGAAACCCTGGAATGGCTACCGCCGGAAGTGGAGATGTTTTAACCGGTATCATCACAGGATTATTAGCTCAAAGTTACTCTTCAAAAGCTGCAGTATGCTTAGGAGTTTATTTACACGGCTTGGCAGGAGATTTAGCAGTAGAAAAGTTGGGAGAACAATCTTTACTTGCAAGAGATCTTATTAAATACCTTCCGTAAGCAACTATGCAACTTAACTCTAGACCAACGTGAGTTAATCGTTTTTTGTTATAATAAAGTTATTATTTTCTAACACTTTTTGTCAATCGATTGGAACAAAAGATTAAACAATTTTTTATATTTCAGGTTAAATCAATCTAACCTGAACAAAAAAAACATGAAAAATTTAAAAAGAGTATTGTGGATTTTCTTTGCAGCTGCATTAACAACAGGTTTTTATGCGTGTGCAGATGACGATGAAACAGACCCGGTAACACCACCAGCGGCAACAGGGCTCACACAGAACATTGCTGAAATTGCACTTGGAGACTCTAGAACTGATAGTTTAGTTGTTGCGTTGAGTGAAGCAAATTTAGTTTCTACCTTTCAAGGTTCAGGAACTTTTACAGTTTTTGCTCCTACCAATCAAGCGTTTGTAGACTTGTTAGCAACTGACCCTAATTGGAATAGAATTTCTGACATTGATGCGACTACCTTAACAAACGTTTTATTATATCACGTTATGGGTTCAAAAGTAATGTCAGGAGATTTAACTGATGACACTTATGCAATTACATTGAATGAAAGAGCACCACAAAGCGATGAATATACAGTTATTGAGGTGGATGTAACAGGTGGAGTAACATTGAATAACTCAGCAAATGTAACTGCTGCAGATATTGAAGCTACCAACGGGGTGATTCATATTATCGACGAAGTATTACTTCCAGCAAATATTGTAGACATTGCATTAGACGATGAGCGATTTACATCTTTGGTAGCTGCTTTATCACGATTTGGGACGACTTATACTGGTATACTTTCAGGAACAGGCCCTTTCACAGTGTTTGCTCCAACCAATGATGCATTTCAAGCATTGTTAGATTCTGATCCAACTTGGAATACGTTAAATGACATTCCACAAACAACTCTTGAAGCGGTATTAGATTATCATGTTATTGTGGGCTCAAACAATCGAGCTGGAGACTTAACACAGAATCAAGTATTAACTACTAGGTCTACCAGAACTTTATCAGTAAGTTTAATGAATGGACCTCAATTAATTACATCAAGTTCAACGCAAGGTAATGTAGACATCATTGTAACTGACGTTCAAGGAACAAACGGTGTGATTCACGCTGTTGACCAAGTTTTACTACCGTAATTATACTGTACAAAAGCATATTGATAAAAGAGTTGCACAACTGTGCAGCTCTTTTTTTTTGCACAAAATCTTCATTTTAAAGTCCCCATTAATTGCGAAGTTTGTAGGCTATGAAAAACTGTATTGTTTTAATTTTTGTAATGGCTTTAGGAATTGCTAAAAGTCATGCACAAAAAGACTACACATGGTGGAATGAACAACACAATTGGGATGGATTTAGACATTGGACCTCGTACACCAAACTTACCTCTAAATACATGGGACCAAATGCGCTGCCAGTACCTGACTCTAAAAAAGGAATTTTACCCACACAGACTCAATTAAAAGTAGCTGGTGAAGGTCATTTCTCAGACGGTGATAATACTCAGAACTTGTTTAGTTCTTTTTATCTACCATTATTTACCGAACGGGTAGGTTTTCAACTAGAAATGGTTCCAATAGAGTTTTACAAATTAGACGACAAAACCCGTGACGAAAGGGTTTCTAGAGAATTGGTAAGTGAAGGTAGCACCGTTGGTGATTTATACATAGCTACCTTCATTCAATTAACCAAAAATCATGAAAAGTTACCTGACATGGTTTTGGGAGTTAATTTTAGAACTGCTTCAGGAGCTAATTTAGACGAGGCTCGATTTACGAATACTCCCGGATATTTTTTCGATTTCTCTGCGAGTAAAGAGATCACTTTCAACGGTAAGCACATTCAATCCATTCGACCACATGCCCTAGCTGGCTTTTATGTATATCAAACCTATTTGGAAAATAACTACCAAAACGATGCATTTATGTATGGTTTAGGAGTAGACGTAAATTCTAAAAAACTTACCTACGAAGCATCCCTGAATGGTTATGTGGGATATTTAAATGACGGAGACCGTCCAATGGTTGCCAGAATTGGTGTTGGAAGCAACGACCCAGACAAAACGAACTTTGGAGTACGCATTCAACAAGGTATTTTTGATCAACAATACACTACTGCGCGAGTCTACTGCATATTAAAGTTAAAGAAGTGGAAAATTCACGAGTAGTTTATTCTAAAGCTGACCATAAGCATCCTTTTCTATAAAATTACTGTTACGAATGAACCACACCATCTCCAACTTACAATTACAAGTGATTGTTTTGAATAAAGGAACAGAGATAGCTAGTATAAAGTCAAAATCAACCGAGAAAGAGTACATATGGCAAGCCGATCCGGCTATTTGGGGAAGTCATGCGCCAGTTCTTTTTCCGGCTATCGGTTCTTTTAAAAATGATATGTGCACCATAAATGGGAAAGAGTATTGTATTCCAAAACATGGTTTTATTCGGCACAATGAAAATATTGTTTTAAAGAAGAGAACAACTACTTCGCTTCACTTCGAATTAGAATGTTCCGAAGAAACGCTAAAAATCTATCCTTTTAAATTCAAGTTTTACATTACATTTGAATTGAATAAGAGCAAATTAGTGGTGTCACATAAAGTTGAAAACTTAGATGATGGGGAAATTTTCTTTTCATTAGGAGCTCATCCAGCATTTAATTGTCCTATAAATGAAGGCGAAGTGTATTCTGACTATTTCTTGGAGTTTGAGAAAACTGAACACGCTTCAAGAACACTGCTCTCTCAAAATGGGCTGATCTCAAATCGTACCGAGTTAGTATTAGACAACACCAATGTATTGAACCTAACTCCTACTCTTTTCAACGAAGATGCATTAATTTTTAAAACGTTGAAATCTAAAAGAGTTAGTTTAAAAAGTCGAAAATCAAATCAAGTGCTAACCGTAAGTTATTCTGATTTTAACTATTTAGGTGTTTGGGCTAAGCCAAACGCTCCGTTTGTTTGCATAGAACCATGGTTGGGTATTGCAGACCATGAAAACACAGATGGTGATTATTTGAAAAAAGACGGATTAATCAGCTTACCAAAAGGTAAAATCTTTGAGGCAAAGTATTCGATTGAGATTGAGGAATAAAATCTAGTATTGCTTCAATTGAAACAATTAATTCTCTATTGATATTTATTTCTTTTGGGTTTTACAAAAAAAATTATATCATAATAAATTGAAAATAAATAGATTAAAATAACATCATTAATTAACACATAACTTTCTTATGTATAAAACTCGTATACTTAAGATTCTTATGTATATTTGTCCTATGTATTCATCAGAACTAATAAAAGGAACCTTAAAAACCATCGTGCTAAACTTGTTGCGCGACAAGGGTAGAATGTATGGTTACGAAATCACAGCTAAGGTCAAAGAATTAACAGAAGGCAAAATTCAAATAACAGAAGGTGCTCTGTATCCTACCTTACACTCACTCGAAAAAAACGGTGAGTTGGAAACAGAAAAGGAGTTTATTGGGAAGCGAGTGAGAAAGTATTACTCACTAACTTCACAAGGCCAAGAGACTGCGAGCCAGAAAGTAAATGAATTAGCCGACTTTATGAACACCATGAAGTTTCTGTTGGACTTAGAACCAAAGCTAGGAAATGCATAGCCTTAGTGACGTAGAGGTTGATTTTATTGAAAGTGATCTCAAATCACGAGGGATTGTTTCGGAGGATTTACGAGACAATCTCTTGGATCACATCTGTTGCATTATTGAAAATGAGAAACGGGAAGAAACTGATTTCTATGAATACTATGACCGTATTCTTCCTCGATTTTTCAAAAAAGAACTCTCTGAAATACAGACCGAAACAGATAATTTATTAAAATTTAAAAACTTTTACATCATGAAAAAAATATTGAACTATTCAGGTGCCGCAACCGTGGTACTAACAATTCTTGGAGCTTTATTTAAAAGCTTCCATTTACCGGGGGCAGGAATTCTAATTATTCTAGGTGGCTTTTCGTTTAGCATTATCTATTTGCCGCTGCTTATTATTTTAAAATTGAAAGACGAGGAGTCTAAAATTGACAAATTGGTTCAAAGTTTTGGGCTAATTCTAGCCATATTTTTGACTGCCGGAGTCTTATTTAAAATTATGCATTGGCCCTATGCCAACAATTTAATGTTCTACTCTACCCTATTATTTACGTTCATTTTCGTGCCAGTTTACTTTATTACCCGGTTTCGAAATCCAGAAAAAAAGTTTAATACGGCTGTAAACTCTGTATTAATGATTGCTGTCGGCGGAATTTTCTATTCCATGTTCGACATGAGTTATAGCAAAAAGTATGAACAACTAATGGTGGCAAATCACATTTACATCCATGAGAATGCTGAGAAATTGAGGAATTCAAATAAAAGGCTGCTTCAAAATGAAGCAACCAATAGTGAAGCACAAAATTTTCATCAACTCTCGCAAGAACTGAATAATTCCATTGAAGAAATGGTCAAAAAAATTTCGGAGAGTAACTCAACAAGAGATGTACTTCAGTTTGTAAACAGCATGGATGAGAAAGTGAACAGCTACAACATTCAAGTTGCTGAATTGAACATTCAAGAGTTGAGCGCAATTGAGATAAAACCTTTCAAAAGACTCAACGAAGTAAATTCAGAATTAGCAATAAATGTGCTTTCTAGAACTCAGCAACAAATTGCTGTAAATGAAAATTGTTATTTAACAAATTTATTGGCGCAGAAATAAAAGAGTAGTTAAACACTTAATTATGCTAAATCCCTTTGCAGTAGCGAAGGGATTTTTTATCTTCAATTATTTTTTTGATTTGATGTAGTAGCTAATATTAGTTATAGTCCTTTTAACCATTAATTAGTACCTTTGACTAATCTTAGAGCTTGTTTAAAAAACAAGTTAATCATAATTAAGTAGTTAAAATGAGTAAAGCCTTATTCAAGACTTCAGTTTTTTTCCATTTTATTCTGTTAATTATTATAAACTTAAGCTCTTTTAATCACGTATCAGCTCAACACATTTTCAATTACGACTCGTATGACCCAAATGGTTCTGCAGTTACGTCCTCATTTGACACGTTTATTTTAACAACAGGAGAAAGTTATTGCATAGAAGCTCAAGGGACATATAGTATTTGGCCACCTTACGATTGGACGGCCCCCTGCGGTTCACCCGAAAGCGCACCATTATTTCCCTCTCCTGCAGGTTTTAGAACGGGTTCGGTTGGTTTCGATATGGAACACTACTTTTCAGGACCAGATTTCCCGAGGTGCTCTCTTGCATTTCCTGGAAAATCAGACCGAATACAATTCTCAGTGGATAACGGTGTAACATGGTTTTTCCCAGTTACAGCTACTCCATATAATTCAAATCACATTTATTACTATGAAGTTGTTGGTCGAGGTTTTCCTTTGGGAGTTCGACAAACCGATTTTGCTACCGCAGATGATTACGGCATAATACGCATGACCATACAAGCAAAACCGACCATTAATCTAGGAGCAGATACTACTCTCTGCCCAAATGAAACATTAGTACTAGATGCAAATACTACAGGAGCAACTTATGTATGGCAGGATAACTCTACTGCTTCAACGTTCAATGTTAGTCAGCCAGGCTTATATTGGGTGGAGATTACCACAAGTGGTTGTACTGCGCGAGATTCTATTCAAGTAGGCTACACAAGTCTAAGTGTTGATTTAGGAAGAGACACCAACTTATGCCCGGGGGCAGATTTGACACTTAATGCTACCACGGCAAATGCAAATTACAGTTGGCAAGATAATTCAACCTCACCTTTCTATTTTGTTAGTCAACCCGGCACATACTGGGTCGATATTCAAGTAAATAATTGTGTGGTATCAGATACTATAATAGTTTCCCTCTCTGACGTGAAGGTTGACCTGGGCGCAGACACTGGTTTATGTTTAGGGGCTAACCTAATTCTTGACGCTACAACGCCAAATGCATCTTATTCGTGGCAAGACAATTCAACAAGTTCTACCTTTAATGTAACCCAAGCAGGAAAATATTGGGTGGATGTTACTGTAAACAATTGCAGCGCTTCAGATACCATCTTGGTTGATCTGATTGACCTCTCCGTTAATCTTGGAGAGGATACCAGCATTTGTCCAGGAGAGGTATTTACCCTTAATGCAGCAGCTCCCTTCTTAACTTACCTGTGGAGCGATAATTCAACCAATTCATTTCTTAAGATTAGCCAAGAAGGCACTTATTGGGTTGACGTATTCAACCAGTGTGGAACTATATCAGATACAATAAACATAAGCTCTAACAATTGCGGAGAATGCTATTTTTATGCTCCAAATGCCTTCTCACCAAATAATGATAACATTAACGATACCTTCTTCCCAAAAAGCGAATGTGACCTTTCCAGCTTTGAGTTGACAATCTATAATCGATGGGGAGAACTGATGTATAAAACCAATAAAATCACCGAAGGCTGGGATGGAACAATTAATAACGAAGAAGTTTCAACAGGTGTATACGTGTACACCATCTCATACACACAAGCAGGCAAAACGCCAAAATCAACGTATGGCAGAATAACGCTGTTCCGTTAATTACACAGAATCAGGTTTTAAAACTTTACAAAACAACCATTTACTTCCATTTTGTTTTAAATGAGTAGTAAGCAAAGTTGAATTTGACAAAAAATTAGAACAGTATAATCACAAGTTCTTACTTCGGTTCATTTACCTTTTCTAGGAAAAATTTGAGCATGAAAAACAGTTCTAAATCTCAAGAATTTAAAATCCCATCTTTCCTTTTCAAACTCTGAGCACTTCATATTTTAGTTAACTTGAAGGACATGTTTTTATTTTTATTCGTTTAATGAATTAAAAATGACAACTATTTACACTTCCTTAAATTACAATATATTGTACATTACAAACAACTTATCCATTTGTAAACGTTTTTAAACACTTACAAACGAATTTTAAACGACTATAAGCGTTTAACAACCGAATCGAACTTTCTTGCCTTCTAATCTTTGCACCGTCAATTGAATTCAACGACACATTTTAACAAATTATTTAAAAACAATTAATTCATATTAGCATGAAAAATTTAAGAAACAACGTACAACTAATCGGTAACTTAGGTATGAATCCAGAAGTAAAAACATTAGAAAGCGGTTCAACCGTTGCCAAATTCTCCATCGCAACTAGCGACCGTTATAAAAACAATAAAGGCGAGCAAGTGGAAGACACCACATGGCACAATGTAGTAGCCTGGGGCAAAACTGCAGAAATTGCTGAAAAGTATTTGAAAAAAGGCAGCCAAGTCGCTGTTGACGTTAAGTTGACCAACCGTTCTTACGAAGCAAAAGATAAAACCAAGCGCTACGTAACAGAAATTTTGGTTAATGAAATCTTGTTGTTAGGAGCGAAAGAATAACAAAGATTTTATAATCATTTAATTAGGCCTTCTAATTCTGAAATTAACTCAGGATTGGAAGGCCTTTATATAATCTAGAATTTCTTCTTTAAAATTAGAATTAGATAACCATTAAGAGCTATGCGTTCTTCTTCACGTACTGAGTCAAAATAACAATTTGCTGACCTTCCACTCTACCCTCAATGTGTTCTGCGTTGTCATGTACTAAGGTGATGTTTCGAACGGCAGTTCCTCTTTTGGCAACCAAACTGCTTCCCTTCACATTCAAATCTTTAATCACTGTTATGCTATCACCATTTTGTAATACCGCTCCATTACTATCTCTATGCACAATTGCATTAGGATTTTCTTCAACAATTCCTTGCTTTGCCCATTCTAACTCCTCCTCATCCAAGTAAATCATATCCATCAAATCTTGCGGCCATCCCTCCCTTTTCAAATGATGGAGCATTCGATAGGAAACAACTTTTACCGCAGAATTTTCATTCCACATAGAGTCATTTAGACACCTCCAATGATTGGGCTCCGCAGTATCTGGATTTTCCAATTGAGCATTACATGTTTCGCAAACATATACGTGGTTCTCTGTTGTTTTTTCCGTTTTTGGAGCAACTAAAAAAGGCGCTAAATTCACAGTTGAACCGCAAAATTCGCACTTATTCCCACTTCTACTTTCTAAATCATCTATTAAGGCCATTGGTTTGGTTTTCACACAAAATTAGGTTTATTGTTTTGTTCAATTCAAAAAAAATGAGCCCATACTAGAGTTATCAATGCTTTCCAGTTAATATTTCAATTTTTTTTTGATTCAAATTACATTTACCTTTGTTGCTTCATAAAATTAAATTGAATGAAAGATTTATTTGACAAGATTAATGCAAACCCAGGTCCATTAGGACAACATGCAAAAGAGAGTCACGGTTACTTTACTTTCCCAAAGTTAGAAGGTGAAATAAACAACCGAATGACCTTTAGAGGAAAGGAAGTGTTGCAATGGAGTTTGAATAATTATTTAGGTTTAAGCAACCACCCAGAAATAAGAAAAGTAGATCACAAAGCAACTAAAAAATGGGGTTTAGGTTACCCTATGGGTGCTAGAATGATGTCTGGAAATACGCCATTACACGAAAAGTTAGAAAAAGAACTGGCCGATTTTGTCATGAAGCAAGACTCTATTCTTTTAAACTTCGGTTACCAAGGCTGCATGTCTGCCATTGACGCATTAGTGGATCGAAACGACGTGATTGTGTACGATGGGGAATCCCATGCCTGTATTATTGACGGAGTTAGATTGCATCAAGGTAAAAGATATGTGTTCAAGCACAATGACATTGAGAACCTTAAAAAGCAGTTAGAAAGAGCTACCAAACTGGCCACTGAGCAAAACGGAGCAATCTTAGTAATTACTGAGGGCGTTTTCGGAATGAGCGGAAACCAAGGAAAGTTGAAAGAAATTGTTGAGTTGAAAAAGCAATATAATTTCAGACTTTTTGTTGACGATGCTCACGGTATAGGTACCATGGGAGAAACTGGTGCAGGAACTGGAGAAGCGCAAGGTGTTCAAGATGACATTGATGTTTATTTTGGAACTTTTGCAAAATCATTTGCGAGTATTGGTGCATTCATTGCTGGAGATGAAGACATGGTTCGTTACTTGCGATACAACATGCGTTCTCAAATCTTTGCTAAATCGTTGCCAATGCCTTTAGTTGTTGGTGCTAGAAAACGACTCAAGATGATGAAAACCATGCCTGAATTGAAGGATCAACTGTGGGTAATCGCAAATGCACTTCAAAAAGGATTAGTAGAAGCTGGTTTTAACATTGGAACAACTAACACACAAGTAACCCCGGTTATTTTAGAAGGTGGTTTAGGTGAAGCTACCAATCTTACATTAGATTTAAGAGAGAATCATGGTTTGTTTTGTTCTATCGTAGTGTACCCTGTTATTCCGCGAGGAATGATTATTTTACGTTTAATCCCGACTGCAATGCACACGGTTGAAGATGTAGAATATACCATTGAAACGTTCAAAAAGGTTCAAAAGAAGTTATTAGCAGGCGAATACAAGTCAGACGAGATAGCTGCAGTATAAAAAACAAAACTTAAAAAAATAGAAAGCCTCCATTTTACAATGTAAAATGGAGGCTTTTTTATAACCGATAAACGGTTTGAAGTGCTATTTCAAGTTAGCCTTCAAATATTCTATAGCAGCGGCATTTGCTTCTTGCGCCGCTTTTTCAATGTATTTTTCACTACTTGGATTAGCAAAAGCGTGATCTGCATCAAAAGCCATTACCGTTATTTCTTTTCCGGCTTGGTCCATGTTACTTTTAAACTTATCTGCCATTTCCTGATTAATCCATTGGTCTTGCTCTGCAAAAATGAATAGCACATCAGAGTTCAATGTCTTTAACACTTTAACACTTCAACATCTTCAACAGGCATTCCGTAATACATAACACAGGCATCTGTCTTTTCGCCACCGGCCAAAGCAGCTTTCAAAGACCACCCACCGCCAAAGCACCATCCAATTGTTCCAACAGAAGCACCTTCAGGTAACCCATTTAAAACTTCAGCAATAATGCTGTTGCACCTTTCCGAATCAGCTCCTTGCATCAACTCTCCAGCTCTTTCTCTATCTGTTGCAACTTCACCATCGTACAATTCAACTGCAATTACGTTTACATTCCCTAACTTCTTGTAAAGTTCGTCTGCTTCCGCGATAATGTGGTTGTTTAACCCCCACCATTCGTGGAAAACCAACAAATAGTTGTTACTTCCTTCTTTATTGATAGAGTAAATATTAGCAGCCTCACTTTCTCCCATCGCCACTTTACTCATCTCTCCGAGTGCATCAACATCGAGTTCTAATGGTTCATCGTGTGATTCAGCAAAACCCTCTTCGTCTGCCAGGTCGTTAAACTTTTCAGTTGCATCTTTTTCTTCAGTAGTTGATTTATCTTCAACTGCCCCACCGCAGGCCCATAAAAGAGCCGCTATTGCGATTAAAATACTAATTCTCATTACTTTCATATTGCTTGTTTTTATTAATTATGAACTCTTTAACTGCTTTAACATGGCCTTCATCTTCGAACATTGCATTGTACACAAACTCCACGATACCGCATTCATCCACTAAAAATGTTTTCCTTGAAGGAATTAGACCTATAAATGATGACGCTCCAAATTGCTTTCTAACAACACCCCCTTTATCACTAAGTAGCGTAAAGTTAAGGTTAAACTTTGCTATAAATTTTTGATGTGCTTCCGGACCATCACTGCTTATGCCTATAACTTCATACCCAAAGGCTGCTAATTCACTTTGCCAATCCCTAAAACTGCATGCTTGTGCACTACAAACCTTTGTATCATCTTTTGGATAGAAGTAAATAATTCGCTTTTTTGCATCTTTTGAAGAGATTCTAACCAACTGATTTTGTTCGTTTGGTAATGTAAAGTCAGGAATTTTATCCCCGACCCCAATTTCTTTTCCCATCTTTGTTCTTTACTACAAAGAACCTCTTTTCTTTCATTATGTTCCGCAATTTAATTTCGGTGTTTTGTTTGTTTTTTAGCGTCCATGCTATTTGTCAAGAATTTGGTGGTTTTAAACCAACCAAGCATTGGAATCAATTAGAAAACGAGAATTACCGATTGATTTACTCGCCTGAAATTGAGTCTACAGCCAGAAAAGTAGCAGCCATATTTAGCAGAATGAATACTATGGAAGTTAACATTGGTGCTAAGCGAAGGAACATCAACATTATTTTACAGAACTCCACTACACAAGCAAATGGCTATGTGGGGCTTGCTCCCTTTGTTTCCGAATTCTTTCTCACACCTTATCCTGTGAACAATGTGATTGGCACCTTGCCTTGGCATTACACTTTGGGTGTTCACGAATACCAGCATGTTTTGCAATTTGCCAATTCGTATTATGGAGTTTCGAAAGTGCTGCATTGGATTGGCGGGGAAATAACATGGGGAGCCGCTCAATCCTTAGCTATACCAAACTGGTTCTTTGAAGGTGACGCAGTGCTAGCCGAAACCAAATTTTCTGAACAAGGAAGAGGTCGAATTCCTGCTTTTTTTAACGGCTACCGTGCTTTTGCGTTGGAGCAAAACTTTCCGAGTTATGATAAAGCAAGAAATGGTTCCTTGCAAGATTTTGTGCCAGATCATTATCGCTTAGGGTACTTAATGGTGCGCTATGGTAGAGAGCAATACGGAGTTGACTATTGGACAGAAGTGCTTAAAAGTGCTGCTAGTTACAAAGGAATCATCTATCCATTTTCAAGAGCCTTGAAAAAAAATGGCGGGCAACGAGCACCCCAAATGTATCAAAGCGTGATGGAAGATTTTGCGAAGCATTGGAATAGTGATGAAAATACGCTGGGAACATCTCTATTTGAAGTTGATAAGAATGAAGTGAGTAACTACTACTATCCTAAATTTGATCGCGACAGCACACTGTATTTTATCCATGGCAGTTACGATGAGGCAACAGCCTTTTACAAGTTGGAAAATGGTAAAAAAGTAAAAATTCGGCAGGCGGACATTCGTTCGAATAACTACTTTGATGTTTACGAAGGACAAATCCTATCTACTGAAACACATTTCGATAAACGATGGGGATGGGTTGATTATGAAGACATTGTAATGTATGATATCAACACCAAAAAGCTAATGCAACTGACAACAAAAGGAAAATACTTCCATCCAAGTTTTTCAAACGACGGTGAAACAATTCTAGCTAACTATGTTAATCCCGATGGAACCTATGAAATTCATCAATTACAAAAGGATGGAACATTGATTCAAACGATTGAGAATCCTAATCAGTATTACATTACGGAAATTACTTCCACATCATCGAATACCTTTCTTGCCAACGCAAGAGATACGCTAGGGCAAACTGCCATTGTTGAAATAACTGAATCAGGAGCGATACAAGCAAAAACCAATTGGACCTATAATATTACAGGCAGACCACTAGAGTACCAGGGTAAAATTTACTTTGAAGCAAGTTATAACGGAGTTGACAACCTGTACTTTCTTGAAAATGATAAACTCGTTGAATTGACCGCTGAAGGTTCTGGAAAATATTCACCTACTATTGACCCATCAACTGGTCAAATTTACTTTACAGCCTTTAGTTTAAACGGACTTCAATTGCGCAAAGTTGAAGTCCCCGATGATTCCGAACCTTTTCAAGTCGTTCCTGAGCTAAATACGTTAGCCTATTACAATCCAGATTTTATCTTAAACCCTTCAAAAATACCAACAGCAGATACTCTCCGGAATGTAGAAATTAGTACTTACAAAAACACTAATTCGTTGATTAACATTCACTCTTGGACTCCAACGGTAAGTCAAACCGAATTGGGCTTTGAGTTTACCTCAGAAAATGTCTTAAATACCTTAGACCTTAATGCCGGATGGAACTACAACTTAAACGAAGAAAGGTCTGGTTTTGACGTTAATGCCACTTACGGTCAATACTTTGTGCAAGTAAATGCCTTCTTTCAAAATTTAGATAGAAGCATTACTACTAACAATCAGAACATTAGTTTTGTTGAAACAAGAACAGGTTTGGGACTTAGCGTTCCTCTAAATTATTCTTCCAAAACCTACTCTCGGAACCTTCGCCTGTCTTCTGAATATAGCTTTCGCAGAATTAATAGTAAATCTAATGAGATTCAGAATCAAGATTTTCATACATTGACCAATGGCTTAGCTTACCGCCAAAGTAAATTAAAAGCTAGAAAAAACATTTTCCCAAAGTTGGCTTTATCGACTGTTATAGAAGATTCAAGAGCGATAAATTTTGAGAACTATCAATTTACAGCACAAAATGCAATTGCACTACCCGGGCTATTTAAAAATGACAATTTAGTGATTGAAGCGGATCTTCGATTTGAAGGAGGAGAAAGTAATTACCGAAACAGTGATCAATTTGTCTACTCCAGAGGTTTTAGCAGTTTCAGAAGCAGTGAGATGTATAAGGTAAGTAGTAACTACCACTTCCCTATTCTATATCCCGACATGGGTGCCTTTGGCATCTTCTATCTACTTCGAATACGTGGAAATGCATTCTTTGATTATTCCATTGCTACAACACAGAACAGAGAATTCAACAGCGCCGGTTTTGAACTAATTCTTGACACAAGACTCTTTCGTCTATTGTCTGTCCCTATAGGAGTTAGATACAGTTATGCCTTTTCTCAAACGAGTTACAACCTAAACAATTGGGAAGTATTTATTCCCGTTTCGAGATTTTAGTAAAACGTTACTCCGTCCCTGCAGAAACCCACTCTACATTCATAAACAATTCATCAAAATATTGCTCAAATCGATATAATTCTCCCGGCGCATCAAATCGGTTGACTACCGTTTTTAAGCCAGCTTCTGTTCGTAAGCTTGTGATGGTGGAAGGCACATCTGTTACGGCCTCTTTATCGTACACATTCTCTAATTCAAAATACCCAATCTCATTGGCAAATACCTTTAGTTGTTCCATCAACTCAAGTGAAACAGCAGCTGTCCACTTCCCTTCTCTTGCCGCAAAATTCTTTCCAAAATATTCAGCTCGACCATCTTCATAAACCGTTAAAGTATAAATTGGGCAACGACCGAAACAAGGGGTTCGTTGAATGCGAGCAACAGCATTCGTAGGAATCTCTTTTTCCACCATTGCATAGTAGTCTTCTCCCTGATTGGGTAGCTTTTCATTCTTCATCTGCTCAATAATCGCAGCTTCTCTTTCTGCATCCGTCATTTCACTCGCAGCAGTCTCGGTTTTAGGCTTTTCTTCCTGAACCGCAACATCTTTCTTCCCTTTACAGGCATTTAACACTAAAAGTATCGTGAATAAGTATATCGTCGTTTTCATAACTGTTCGTCTTGTCTCGTTAGATTTGCAATAATAATTCCAATTTAGTGAAACAGGATAAAATAATTCAAAATACTGCTTGGGACGAGCAAAAAGATGCAATTGTAAGCTATTATGAAGAGTGCGATAATGCGTATCGTGATGCTTGGGGAATGGACCAAAACATGCAGCTAAACCTAGGCATTTGGAACAAGGATACAAAAAAGCTAAGTGAAGCCTTAGTGAATCTCAACAATGAAATGATTCAAGTTGCAAAGCTTGTAAAAAGCGATCACGTTTTAGATGCCGGTTGCGGAGTTGGTGGCACATTAATTCATTTTGCCAAACAAATTGGTTGTACCGGTATCGGGATTACTTTAACTCCGCACCAAGCAGAAAAGGCCAATGAAAATGCTAAAAAGGAAGGTGTAAACCATTTGGTAAAATTTGAAGTAATGGATTTTTGTAACACTAGCTTTGAGAATGAAAGCTTCACGCTCATTACAGGAATGGAAAGTATTTGTTACGCTGAACCCAAAATAGCCTTTCTGAAAGAAGCAAAATGCTTACTAAAACCAGGAGGAAGAATTGCAATAGCTGATAACTTGCAAGGTAAAGAGAGTCTGAACGAAAACGAGTACCGTTCTTTGTATACCAACGCATTTAACGGATGTAAAGTAAATAGCTTAGATACGGAACAACATTACCGAGACAACTTAAAAGAGCTAAATTTCAAAAACATTGAGTGTATTGATGAAACGGCTCGAATCCGACCTAGCATTAAACGATTGAGAAGGTTCTACTATCCTGCTGCAGCGTATAATTTTGCACATAGAATCATTGGAAAACGATTCTCGAAAACCCAAGAAGCCAACACTAAAATGTGTTACCATTTGTTAAGCAGCCTAGATGCAGGTTTGTGGAAGTATGGATTAATAACTGCTACCAAATGAAACCATTTAAAGACTTAACAGTAATTGAGTTGGCCAGTGTATTAGCCGGTCCTTCAGTAGGCGTTTTCTTTGCAGAATTAGGCGCTAAAGTGATTAAAGTTGAAAACGACAAAACTGGTGGAGATGTTACTCGAAGTTGGAAGTTAGCAACCGAGGACAAGTCTCATCCGTACTCTGCTTATTATAGCAGCGTAAATTGGGGAAAGGAAAGTTGGTTCATGGACTTGAAAAATGAAGAAGATCGCCAAAAATTAGATCAAGAGATATCAGAGGCAGATGTGGTAGTGGCTAACTTTAAACCTGGTGATGCAGTTAAGCTGGGTCTGGATTTTGAAAGTTTAAAGAAATTGAATCCTACCTTAATTTATGGAGAGATAACTGGTTTCGGAAAACAAAACAGAACCGCCTATGACGTGGTTTTACAGGCGGAAAGTGGCTTTTTGAGCATGAGCGGAACACCTGCCGGAGAACTCTGTAAAATGCCAGTTGCCCTGATTGATGTTTTAGCAGCACATCACTTAAAAGAAGGCCTATTGTTGGCACTCTTGCAACATCAACAAGAATCTAAAGCTCTTAAAGTGACGGTTTCTTTATACGATGCCGCGTTAGCATCGCTGGTGAATCAAGGTACCAATTGGATTATGGGAGGACATATTGCCCAACCTATGGGTACATTGCACCCCAACATCGCACCTTACGGAGAATTGTTTACCTGTAACGATGGAAAAAAAATCGTTTTAGCCATTGGCACCAATAAGCAATTCACAGCGCTTTGTGAAGTGCTAAACTGCAAAACGTTAAGCTCCGACCATAGATTCTCAGATAATCAGCAGCGGGTTAAAAACAGAGTAGCACTCGCACAAGAACTTTCAACGGCTATAGCTCTATTTAGCAGAGAAGAAATCATGCAATTACTGTTAGAAAAACAGGTCCCAACTGGTGCTTTGCGCAATATAAAAGAGGTTTTTGAATTACCTGAAGCTCAACAATTACTGTTGCAAGAAACAAAAGAAGAAGAACTGCTAACGGCAGTTAAAAGTGTTATTTTTCAAATAACTACTTAAACAATTCATCCATCACTTTTCCCTTTCCTGTAGGAAAGTCAAAATGCATTAACTCTGCTACAGTAGCTGAAATATCTCGCTGCTCTCGATACATGGATGCTACTTGCCCTTGTTTAAAATCAGGGCCAATAGCAAATAAGTTGATGTGTCGGCAGCCTGAACAATTATCTCCATGCGAAACAAATCCATCCAAGTGACCATCTAGGTGCCTACCGTGATCATTCGTAACAAATAGCGTCGTTTTATTTGCATATTCAGCGTCATTTTGAATCATATTCCAAATCTGGTACAAGTATTCATCTGTATTCCGTATACCGTTCAAGTAAGCATTCCAATCGTTTCGGTGTCCTGAAGCATCGGGTTCTTTAAAGTTAATGAGGGTCAACTTCGGGTGATGTGTATTTAGTATGTTTTCAATCTGCTTGAACGTCAAACTATCTTCACGATAACCACTTCCAACCCCATTGCCTCCAATGCCACAGTTTGTAGATGGCATAAACTTGTTCTGCCAATCTCTTTCTGTGCAGTTCGCCAATATTTGCAATTTATCCTTGCTTGTAATGATCCAAGCTTTACTTGAGTCCGCACCTGAATCTTTTAACCAATGCTGAAAAATAGAGGCCCTGTATGGAATTTGTCTTCCGTTGTTGTCTATTGGTTGATAATTACCTGTGGTAATAGCAGTGTGTCCAGGATTTGTAAAAGTTACACCATTGTTGTAAAAACTGGTGTAAACAGTTCCTTGAGCTGCTAAACTATTTGCCAATCGAGGCTGATATTGGTGAGATGTATCTCCCCAAGTTTCTGTATATCGTGGTCCATCTATCACAATAATGACCACATTCTCGGTGATATAGTTTTTCTGAACTACAGGTGGCAAAGTTTGATTAACCGCGCTGTTATTTGGTGTATTATTTTGGTCGTTATCTGTTTTAGAGCACGAAGCGAAACTCAAAAAAAGTACGGCAATGATCAGTTGTAAATTCATAACTAAGTGTTGTGCTTCAAAGTTATTTAATCCAAGTTAAACACTCCTTGATTTATTGTCAATTCTTTCATTAATAAGATTTCACCATTTAAACCAAAAAAAAGCCATGCGTCGATGCATGGCTTTTAAAGTGAACACAATCAAATTACATTTTTTCTTTTGTTATTTTCCAACGTAATCCTGCATAAATATTTCTTCCAAAAATTGGACCCCAAACCATGCTTGCGTCAAATTCATTTCCAAAAGGATTATCCGCATCAATAATAGGATTGTCTTGCCTGAAGTTCAAGATATTCTCAACCCCAGCATAAACGGCTAATCGTTTATTAAAGTTGCGAGTTACTTGCGTATTTAACAAAGAAAAGCTCGGTGAAAGGTCATTTCTACGGTTGTTTAGCAAATTTCCTTCCGTCGAGGGAATTCGTTGTTCACTAAACCACTGTGCAGTTAAATCGAAGGTCCAATTGGCTTGGTTTAACCCTTTTTTTGTAGCGTAACCAAAATTGACAAAGAAACGGTGCTCAGGTGTAAATGGCTGTTGCAATAATTCTTGATTCTCCTCAACTCCGCCAATGTTAAAATCAGTTTGTACTTGCACCCACCGGTATGCTAATCGAACATCTAAGAATTTAATCAACTCGTAATCTACTTGCAATTGAGCGGTATTTGAAAACGATTCGCCAGTTAAGTTGTAAATATTCACCTCGTAACTGTTCTCCAAATCAACTACCACTTGATTTTCAAATTGTGTTCGATACACGTCAAATTGAATACTCCCTTCTCGATAATCTAAGGTGAAACTTTTTGACAAGTTGAACCCAAAATTCCAAGCTTTTTCCATGTCCAAGCCATACACCCCATTTTTGTTATCGCCAAAGAAGTTAAATGCCCTGGCACTCGCCATTAACGATTGTCTCTCCATTAAAACCGTTGGGGAGCGCTGTCCGCTTCCGGCCAAAGCTCTTGCCACTAAGGTCTCGCTTAAGGCATAACGCACATGCAATCGCGGTGAAGCAAACGCTCCATAAAGATTATGGTAATCTCCTCTTAAACCAGCAACCAAGGTAAAATTCGCATTTGGTTTTAACGTGTATTCAAAAAATGCCCCTGGCGTGCGCTCTACCCGATCAAAGCTTTGCGTTTCAAATTCTTCCTCATATTCGTCGTAAACAAAACTTGCACCCGTTTTAAACTGATGGTTTGTATTGCCTATAATGGACTGATAAATAAAATTGGCATAGCCACTTCGTTGACGAACATCATAGTCCCGACTTCCGAAGTTTGAATTCTGTTCATGCTGCTTCACCGACCATTGAAAACCCATGCTTTTGTATTGGAAATCAGAGAAAACATAACCAATTTTCCCAAATATTTCAGCGCTTTCTGTCGCGATGTTGATGCGGTATGGTCCCATCCAATCTAATCTATTTTGATTGTCCTCAATAAAAGCATCTGTTTGCCCACCAATCTTCTCTTCTTTTAAAAAATGAACACCGACCTGCCCCATTAAACCTTTATTTGAGTTAAACTTCCATCGGTTCAACGCATTTATTTGATTTTGCAATGGAAAATCTCGAAATCCATCATCGTTTGCATCCACTTCAAAAAAACGTGTATTACCGTGCAATAAGAGGGTCGTTCCAACATTTTCTGAAATCTGTTCGGTATGTCCAAGGTTCAACTCCGACCTTCCTCCTAAGTTGGTGAAAACATTGGCAAAGGTCTGCTCACCCAAATCGGGTTTAATCAATTCAAAATTGATTTGACCAGCAATGCTTTCATAACCATTCACAACTGAACCAACTCCCTTGGTAACTTGAATGGAATTCACCCAAACACCAGGAATAAAGGACAATCCAAAAGCATTACCCAACCCTCTAATCCCAGGCATGTTTTCCCTTGAAATCATGGTATAGGGACCATTTAAACCTAACATTCTTATTTGCTTGGTTCCTGTGACGGCATCCGTAAAGTTCACATCTACCGCAGGATTGGTCTCAAAGCTCTCCGAAAGATTACAACATGCCGCTTTGAAGAGTTCCTTCTCACTCATCGTAATTGTTGCCAGCGGATTGATAAATGACATCTGAGAAGACTTTTGGCGATACTCAATATCTACCTCCCCAATAGAAGTTGAACTTTTCCTTAGGCGAATGCTGACTGTTTTGTTAAAATTGGTAATTCGAACTGTGTCAGTCTGATACCCAATAAACGAAGTAATTAAAAATCGCGCATCATCCGGCACTGCTAAACGGAATAGTCCATTGGTATCGGATGTTGTACCGTAATTGGTTCCTTGCCAATGAATATTGGCAAAGGGAACCGGTTCAATTCTACCTTTCTGATTTACATGCACCACTGCACCACTTAACTCCTTCTGCGCAAAAGAGCTACTTAATCCTACTTGAATTATCAAGAGGACTGCTAGTATAATTTTCATAATGCTAGCGATTTAATCGTTGCACTTTGCTCCGTCTCGGTAACGGCAACAATTGGGCAATTTAGCATAATTGGTACTGTCCGCTTTTGTAGTTGGAGTATCATGACCGTCTACAGATACGGCAGTTTGAATGTCTTCAAGGGTCACTTTCTTTGAATTATAGACAATTCTTAAATCCTTACTCTCCTTGTCCCATTCCGCTAGTTTAACTCCTTTCGTCCGCAGTGCAGCACTTTCTATACGCTTTTCGCACATTCCACAGACTCCTTCTACTTTAAAAGTTGTTTCTTTAACTGTATCGTCACCTTTTTGAGCGTAGCCCGCAGTGAAGGTAAAAACTGCTAGTAATAATAAGATCTTTTTCATTGTTGTAATTTTTATGATTTTGTATTTAATAAATTCTGTTCTGGAATTCATTTTTATCAACCATAAAATACCAACTGCTGATTTTTTTGATAGAGGGGTTCTTTATTTATAAGGGGAGGCGGAACATATATCTCTGTTTCGACTGATGCACTTTCTGCAACAATAAATAGCTCGCTAACTAGCTCTAGCTGAAATGGGGTTAATTCAATTTTTTGATAGCCATACGATTCTTTGATGAGCTGAGTATCTAATTGATAGAACTCACTTTCATCTTCGCAACAATCCGTCTCTTTACTCGCGCTGCAGCTCTCTTCTCCGTTTTCATCGGCACAAGGATTGCTTTTAACAAAAAAGCTAATCTCAGCTAAGAAGTCTCCGCAATAATGCTTGTAAACATTTATGCCAGTGGTACTACTCAGAAAACCAAGCAGTAAGACTAAACTTAAAATTGATTGCAATTTTTTCACCTTTCAAAAATACGAAAGCTAAGGGACACGATGAACAACTTGACATACGTTAACAAACACAATTGTTAACAGCGTTTAATAGCCTAAATTTGCAAAATGGGGAAAGCACAGAAAAGCCAAGCGGACATACTAGAAAAACTCAACATAAAGAAGTTGAATGAAATGCAGGTGAAGGCTCAAGAAGCCATTCAATCTGAGTCAGATGTAATTTTACTGAGCCCCACAGGAACCGGTAAAACCCTAGCTTTTTTACTTCCCATTATTGAACAGTTAGACCAGGACTGTGAAGAGATACAGATTTTGATTCTGGTTCCATCTAGAGAATTGGCAATACAAATCAATCAGGTAATTCGTGAAATGGGAACAGGTTTTAAAACCAATGCCTTTTACGGAGGAAAATCTGGATCAAAGGACAAAATGGATTTAAAACACCGACCGGCAATTTTGGTTGGGACGCCAGGTAGAATTGCAGATCACATGCGCCGACACACATTTACCTCAGAATTTATTAAAACGTTGGTGTTAGATGAATTTGACAAGTCGCTAGAAGTTGGATTTGAGAAAGAAATGAAAGACATTATTTCTTCCTTATTCAATTTGGAAAAAAGAATTCTGACTTCTGCAACACAAGGTGTTGAAGTTCCTCAGTTTGTTCGATTAAAGAGTCCTAAAACCATTAACTTTTTAAAGGAAGGCAGCACGAAGTTGACCTTGAAAAGTGTACTTTCTCCCGAAAAGGACAAATTGGAAACCTTAGCCGCAACGCTAGCGCACTTAGGAAACAAGTCGGGTATTGTATTTTGCAACTTCAAAGACAGCATTCAACGAATAAGCGATTTTTTAGAGGAAAAACACATTCCTCACGGGTGCTTTTACGGTGGTATGGATCAAATTGATCGAGAACGAACCTTGATGAAATTTAGAAATGGAACGCATCGACTAATCATTGCTACTGACCTTGCTGCTAGAGGTATTGATGTTCCTGAATTAAACTTTATCATTCACTACCAGCTGCCCAATAGAAAAGAAGAGTTTACCCACCGAAATGGAAGAACAGCTCGTATGAATGCGAATGGAACAGCTTATATTATTCAATGGAGAAATGAACCCCTACCCGATTTTATCCCTTACATTGAAGAGGAAGTTTTAACTGACCGCCCAATGCCATCTATTCCCGATTGGAAAACCATTTTTATCTCTGGAGGAAGAAAAGATAAAATTTCTAAAGGTGATATTGCCGGAATTTGTTTTAAGAAAGGCGGCTTAAAGCCTACTGACCTAGGTGTAATTGAATTGAAAGATGACTGTGCATTCATTGCCGTTCGAGCAAAGAAGGCTATTCCATTGATTCAAAAACTGAACAATACGCATTTAAAAAAGCGAAAAGTCAGGGTAAACATCGTTTAAACTAAACGATGTTTCGAAGACCTATAAAAATAAAAACCATAACGGAATAGCCGATGAAAAAAGGAATGATAAAGGCTTTCCATCCAAGAATCAAAAAGGCACTGATGAGTAAGAGTTGAAACCCCAAACCAAAAGTGGAAACCGCGGTCATCAACCAATTCGGTATGATTTTTCCTTCCGCCGCGTTTCTATCCAATTGATAGATGATCTTATCATAAACAGTATAGCATAAAGTGTAGAGGGTAAATAACACATTTACCGCTTTCTGACTTTCAGTTCCTAAAGCTGTTGGTGTTCCTTCTTCAATTATTCTACTGGTGGTATCACCGTTTAGTTTACTTCTTAAAATGACGTAGTAATAATTGTACAAGGTTCCTTGTAGCTGGTAGCAGAAAAAAGCAAGAAATGCCCACCAGATGGAAATTTCGGTGATGTACCAAATCACCATAAAAATAATAAAGTTAAGGATGATGTCAGAAACGGAATCCAAGTACCGACCGGTATACGATGGGGTTTCTTTTATTCGTGCCAATTCACCGTCAGCAGCATCTAATATTGATTTTAACACTAGAAAAAAGCCCGCCAACCAGTAGGATCCCTCCAACATAAAAATAATTGAAATTAACCCAGAAATAACGAACCAAATAGTAACTTGAACTGGAGTTACAGAGGTGTTTTTCAGAGAACCAGCGATTAACCGAGCGATTGGCCTTCCGTAATCTGAGAGATCTAAAAATTGATGAGCTTGAGGTAATTTGGACAAAAAGTAAATCTAAAACTATGAATACGTAAAATTAACATTATTAAAAGTAGAATTGGACGTGTTTCGCTTCAAGATGAATAGATGATTCTTATGCAGTGTAATAACATTAAAATCAATCATCGTTTCTTTTACATACAACACGAATCATTATGCATTCATCATGCATTTTTTAGAACTGCTCCTACCGAATCAACGTAAGCGTTCCCTTTTTGCTTTTCTCTTTTCCTTCTCCGTCTTTGTAGCGAATGATGTAAACATAGGTGCCTGAGGAAGCGTCTTTTCCATCAACCGTTCCATCCCACCCTTGATTGATGTCGTTGGTCAGGTGCACCTGCTCGCCCCAACGGTTGTAAATGGTCATTTCAAATTGCGTGTAATCAAAAAACTGCCCTTTAGGACCGAAAGTATTGTTTATTCCGTCAGGTGCAAAGGCATTGGGAACGTACATCAACGGATTTTGCAAAGCTTCTGCAATGTTGGAATTTGATACTGCCGAAGTTAGATTATTCGGAAAACCATTCACTGCACTCGGAAGTACCGGCCCTTGAACAGCTTCTACACGGTAATAAAACTTACCGTTTGATGTTGTAGCATCGGAAATGTTATCTACAAATACATTGAAATCATTTAAGCTATCTGGCGCTACTTGTTGGTATACTGTTGTTGAATAAAATGGACTCAAGGTTCTGTAAATGTTGTAGTAGGCCACAGTGCTGTCCCAATCCACATACTTATTCCATCTTAAGGTGTTTCTCAAACCTTCGTCGTCATTTTCTACTACCAAATGTATCGTTCTTCCCAGATTAGAGCTACTCGTTAAGTTGCCACAATCGTTTCGGGATGTTACTTGGTAATAATATTCTCTAGCATTCACATCTGCTGCATTATCCGTAAAATTCAACCGCTCTTGACCTACTAAGGTGTTGGCATTGATCACCGCAATAGGCGCTAGTGTTGTTTCAGTTTCCCCTTGAAGTACGGTGTAGCTTTTTATCGGCGAAGCTGTGTCTCTGTAATAATTCAGCTCTACTTGCTTGTTTTCGGTAACGGTGGCATAAGTCAGGTAGCCGTATTGCGGACTGTCTTCATACACCGAATAAACAGAATCTACATTGGAATTGGGCAACAACCAACTTGGTGCTGATGAATCCAATGACTTTGCCTGAACGTAATAATCATAAGTCTTCCCTCCTGCTGTATGCGTAAACTGATTGAATTCCTCTGTCTCGATGTACACGGAAGCTTCATCCGTTGCATTATTATTTGAAAAGTAGAGCGATACCCCTATAGCAACTAATACCAAAACAGCCGCCGCTACTTTTAGAAAATAGAATTTCGAAGAAGCTGAATGTTCTGCTGCTGTATTGTTTTGTTTCGTTTATTTCGTTTTATTAAACTGTTGAAGCAATTCCGTTTTTAATCTACTATCGGGTTCCAAATCGTCATTCGCTTCAGTCAATTGAATAATAATTTCTTTAAAATCATTCAATTCTGTTGATTCCAAATTGTCTACTAATAACGTTTTTTCCTCAGGAGTTAATAATTCCATCTCTCCTTTTGATAACTTACGAAGTGCTTTGTCAATATTTTGCATATCAATAAGGGTTAAATTCTTTCAATTCTTTGGCCAATTGTCTCAGTGCGTAAAACAATCTAGATTTTGTAGTTCCTTCAGAGCATTCTAATACCTCGCTAATCTCCTTCATGCTGAAATTATACTTAAAGCGAAGTAAAAAAGAACTCTTTTGATCGTCATTCAACTTGTTCAACGCCAGAGTCAAGTGCTCAGAAAAAATCGACGAATCAATTCTTTCTGAGCTGCTCTCCCAATTGTTAACTAAACGATTATCTTCTACGTTGGTATATTCTACACGAGACCTACTCAGTGTTCGGTATTCATTTTTACACTGATTGTGCGCCAAGGTATAAAACCATATTCTAAATACTTCTTGCTCGTCAAATTGGCTTCCTTTTTCAATTAATTTGACAAACAGGTTTTGTAAAAAATCCTCTGCTTTTTCTTTGCTGTTCAATTTCATATAAAAGAAGTTGAACACTGGTTTGGCATACCTGTCGTACAGTATTTCAAACGCCTCCTCATCCCCATCATTTAAAAGAACAACTAACTTTTCGTCAGCTAATTTTAGTTTGTCAAAACCTTCTTTCAAACTAGTCCTCGAAATTTGCGTTAGCCGGAGCTTTTAATCTTGTTTTCCCGGTTTTTTCTTCTGCATTGCCAACTACTTCAAAACTTAAATTATCCATCCAAACTTCACCACCTCCGCTTAATAAAACGCCGTAATTAATGGTTGTACTTTTTTCAGGAACACTGAGTACTATTTCATATTTCGTCCAAGGTGTTGTGCCCTTAATTGATCGATCTTGCATGTTATCAAAGCTCACACTCCCTTTAGCATCATCCACTCTCATCCACATACCTGCCCATCCTTTTACTTCACTCGATTTTATGTAACCAGTTAACTTCACCTTTTTATCTAAATACATTTCCGCATCAAACGTCTGCATAATGGTTCCAAAACCATCTTTTACTTTTGACGTTTTAGACTTCAAAAAGGCAACCTTTCCCTTTCTTTCAACATTTTGCTCTACTCCTATTTAGTATTCACTAGGATTGGACCCTGCAAGGAACCAGTTTTTCACCTTCTCATCAATTTTAAAAGAGAAGAATAAAACGGTACTTGTAACTAAGGTGGCAATGATTAATTTACATTTCATAAAATTTGATTTTGATATTTGAAAGTATATACTCCACAAAATGGAATAGGTTCAATGAATGACCGAAAAATAATTAAAACAGTTACTTCCCTTTCTTTTTGAGGTTGATGTACCCAACTCCAGCCAATGCACCTCCATTGAAGAACATTAATGCTGTTGAACCCCAATTGTGTTGGTCTTCAATAAAAAAAAGCACAACGGCAGACAATAGACCCAGTAAGCCTAATGCAATAATGAAATAATACACCCCTTTTGACATAACTTTTTACCCTAAAGTTAATAGTGGAGATGAATTGTGAAAAGAAAAAAATGATAAGTGGTTCACAGTCATTGCAGCAAACCTAGTAGTTGAATTAGTCTGTTACCGCGGCCTTTTTCATTTTTCGGTACAAAAAGGATTCGTAAATGTTTCTTTTTGCAAAACGAACTTGTATATCAGAATTAATTAGCTTTTGAAATACTTTTTTACTCACTCCAAAATACTCGTAACTGTCGCCATTTGAAAAATCGATTTTTAATACTTGACCTTTCAAATCAAAATCTAAAATTTTACTGGTTGAAATGGTTTCTTTGTACTCCTCGAGGTTGACCTCTTTTGTTTCAGGTGCAATGCTGATTAAGAAGTGATAGCCATCAATAATTTGCTGACTTTTTAATTCAGCTTCTGCAAATTTTTCATCGTCTGCCTGAAATTTATCCGGATGCCACTCTTTAACTAAACTTCTGTAGGTTTTCTTAAGGTCTTTTAAATCAATTTCTCCTTCTACTGAGAAAAGTTTTCTGTATTCGTTAATTCGCTTCATCTTCTGATTTTTTTTCGGCCGGCGAAGGTAGCTAAATTATTGACAGGAAAATACTTTGTAAACCAATCAGAACTGAGATTAATGAAAGTTATTTGCCTTTCACCTTAAATCGAATTCCTCCAATTTGAGTCACGTTTGGTTTTTTAGCCTTCGTTGCATCTTTTTTCTTAGGTTTCACGCCCAACGGCTTTCTAAACTCCTTTGGTGGCAAGCTCTTCTCTTGCGCTCTAGTATCGGCATCCGACTTTGGTTTACGCTCCATTTTTCCGCGCTTGTAGATTACCAAACCGTTTAAAAAGTTTCTAAGAATTTGGTCTTTTAAAGGCATGTACTTTTCATGATCTTCAGCCCTAAAAAAGGCACTTAACTCAGTTTTAGAAATATCGTAATCTACCAACTTCAATATTTCAATAATATCGGTGTCTTTAAAGCTTAATGCAACTCTAAGCTTCTTAATTATATCGTTGTTTGTAAGTGCCATTGGTGAGCGTTTTTAATGATTTAATAAAGTAAGCAATGCTAATGCAACACCCAATAAAATGGGCACCAGCTTCCTGATACTAATGTGATGCTCTTCGTTGGTTTCTAATAAAATAGTAGTAGAAAGGTGTAGAATAATTCCGATTGAAACAGCTAAAAATTGTTTGTAAATAGTTGTATCGGCTGAAAAACTGCTACCTATAAATGCTCCAAATGGTGCCATTAAGGAAAATAAAATGATCGCTAGCAAAATTTGAGAACTCTTCAATTTATACGCCAATAATAAACTTGCTAAAATAATAGCAATTGGAACTTTGTGGAGCAATAAGCCCCATAAATAGGAGTTCGTTCCTGTTTCAAGGTTTAACTCGGTTAATGGAAACGATTCTAAGAAGGCATGCAGTCCTAAACTTATAAAAATTAAAAAAGGAAATCGTCCTATCTTCTTTGAATTTACATGCGTGTGACCGTGCTCTATTCCACCTGAAAAGTAATCCAATACCAATTGTAGAAAAAACCCGATTAACAGGTACAAACCAACAGATTCACCATTGGTTTCAAACAATTCAGGGATAAGGTGTAACAAGCAGATGCCTAAAAGATAAGCTCCACTAAATGCCAATAGAAAAGATATTTTGCCTTTCAATTGCAATTGCTTGACAAATACTAATGAGCCACTTAACAAACTGACCAAGAATAGACCTAAATACATCATCAGCTTCCTTTTTGTACTTTAAATATTAGTCGGTCCGACTTTTCCTCATCGAAAGGATTCAGGTCATAATCGCCAAAAATTGATTGAATGTGAAGGCCCGAGTTTTTGAATATTTTTTCAAAATCTTGTAAAGTCAATAGCTTTACGTGCTCTTTGTACTCGTAAGCCTCTCTATCATCCACAAATTCAATAGTTTTAACAATAAATCCATTGGTAACATCCTTGTGCACTTTGAATTCAATCTCTTCTCGTTGTACGACGCTAGCAAGCGGTAAATCTTGAATTACCTTTTTAACATTTAAGTAATCAAGAATCAAAATACCGTCATTTTTTAATGCCCTTGCAATGGACTCAATCACTTTTGCATTTTCTCCTTCCTGCTGAAAGTAACCGAAGCTAGTAAAAAGGTTCACCACCAAGTCAAATTCAGCATTAAAAGGTAAATTCCTCATATCACCAGTCTGAAAAACCAAGCCGGGCTCAGCTTTTAGGTTGGCAGCCTCCACGCTTTGAGGACTTAAGTCTAACCCTACCACATCATTACCCAGATTATGAATTTGTAACGCATGGCGGCCTTTGCCACAAGCCAAGTCCAACACCTTGCTTTGTACTGACAATTCTAAATGATCGAACAAATTAGTTATAAAGTACTCTGCCTCAGTATAATTTCTGTGATTATATAGAATATGATAATACGGTGAGTCAAACCAACTTTTAAACCAATTCTGTTGCATTTAATTTATTTAAAGAGCGGGCAAAGTTAGTTATTCATCTAAAAAAAGAGACTTTTAAAAAATATATTATCAGTTGTTAAATAATTTCGACGAAACAGTTGCTCTCTACGACAATTTTAATTTATTTCGTAATGTAAATTTAAGTTTATTTAAACACTGTTCGTTTGTAGCTTAAAAGAACGTTAGACCTGTTTAGGATGGACTTAAACATATATGATTTCTACAATAAGATGGAACAAGATAAGATCATGTTATCTTTTAAAGGTAATGTGACTTCTGAACTTTTGACTTCCGTCCTCCAAATTATGGAGTCAAAAATGGAGAAATTAAATGAGCCCAATCGAATTAAGAAGAAAGTATACAATATCTTAGTAGAAGCACTTCAAAACCTATATCATCATTTAGACAAACAACCGGATAGCGTACCACAAGGTCACAATACGGTTATTTTTATGATTGGCAAAAAGGAAGAAGATTATACTATTTTTACGGGAAATTACATTACGAATGATAACGCTGTTAAACTTAAAACGAGATTAGAAAAAATCAATTCCTTAGATCCTGATGAGTTAAAAGCATATTATAAAGAAGTACTGAACAACGGTATGATGTCTGACAAAGGCGGCGGTGGATTAGGAATGATTGACATCGCTCGTAAATCAGGTAAAAAATTAGACTTTGATTTTCATAAAGTCGATGACGAATACTCGTTTTACAGTTTAAACATTAATATACCTCAATAATTAATAAAAGAAAAGATGGAAAATTTAGTTATAGAAGGCAGTCCCAAGACACCAACTATTAAGTTCAACCCCGAAGAAGGAAAATTATTGATTCAAGGAAGGTCTATACCTGAAAATTCAATAGATTTTTACAAACCTCTTGTAGATATATTGGAAGAGTACGCAGGAAATGTGAAACCAGCAACGAGAGTTGATATCGTTTTAGAATATTTTAATACAAGTTCCTCTAAATGTATTTTAGATGTTTTCAAAAAATTAGAGAAAATTAATGAAGCAGGTGGTGGTGTAGCCATCAACTGGCATTATGAAGAAGACGATGAGGATATGTTAGAAGCTGGTGAAGATTACCAAGCCATCATAAACATACCTTTCAAAATGGTTGAAATTGAAGAAGAGTAAAAATCTTCTACAACTAACTTTAAAACATAAAAAAGGCTCGCAAATTGCGAGCCTTTTTTTATTCTATTCTTACTGTTAATCAATATCTAAGGGACTCTCAAACCGCATATGTTTTACCGATTCCCCAGACTCTTTTAACTCTATTAAAGAATCTATCCCTATTTGCAGGTGTTTGTTAACAAAGGTTGAACTTACTTTTTTGTCACTTTCAGCAGTCTTCACCCCTTCCGGTATCATCGGGTTGTCCGAAACTAATAATAATGCACCATGTGGAATGCTGTTGACAAATCCAACTGAGAACAGTGTTGCCGTTTCCATGTCAACAGCCATGGCTCTAATTTCGCGCAAATAATCCTTGAATTTTTCATCGTGTTCCCAAACCCTTCTGTTTGTAGTATAAACCGTTCCTGTCCAATAATCTAATTCATGCTTTTTAATCATGGACGAAACTGCTCGCTGTAAACGGAAACTTGGCAAAGCCGGAACTTCTGGCGGCATGTAATCGTTGCTCGTCCCCTCTCCTCGAATTGCCGCAATTGGAAGAATTAAATCTCCCAACTCCGTTTTTTTCTTTAACCCTCCACATTTTCCTAAAAACAAAACAGCCTTCGGCATAATCGCGGATAACAAATCCATTACGGTTGCTGCCATAGCACTACCCATACCAAAATTGATAATGGTAATTCCATTGCTCGTTGCCGACTGCATTGGCTTGTCTAATCCTTTGATTTCAACATTAAACTCTTTTGAAAACATTTTAACGTAATCGCTGAAGTTTGTTAGCAGAATGTACTCGCCAAAATCTTTCAAAGGCACACCTGTATACCTTGGTAACCAATTATCTACTATCTCTTTCTTATTCTTCAATCGTTTGCGTGTTAGTGGATACTAATTTCATTTCCTCAACCAAATGTCCTGCATTTGCGAATTTGTCAACTACAAACAAAACATAACGTATATCTACAGAAATATTCCGGCATTGTTCAATATCGTAGTTAATGTCACTCATCGTACCTTCCCAATTACGGTCGAAATTCAACCCAATTAACTCCCCGTTTCCGTTAATTACAGGACTGCCAGAGTTTCCACCGGTAGTATGGTTAGATGCAGTAAAACAAACGTGTAATGTACCATCCTCATCGGCATATTTCCCAAAGTCTTTGTTTTCTATCAGTGTTACTAAATCCTTCGGTAGATCGAAATCTACATTATCCGGATTGTACTTCTCAAGGATTCCCTTTCCGGTGGTGAAAAAATCATACTTCACACCATCTTTTGGGTTGTAGTTGTCTATTTGTCCGTATGCTAGTCTTAAGGTAGAGTTCGCATCAGGATAATAAGTTCCGGGAACATGATTTCGTAACCCTCGAACATAAATTTTACTTAAGGAGTCGATCTCATTTGAGTAAGCACTATAATTTGGCCTAACCTTATTAAAATAAACGTCCCAAAATTGATTCATCAATTGGTAAACGGGATCTTTCGTTACCTTCTTAGCAGCGCCTTTTCCCCAATTGTCAAGTAATTCCAAGGTATTCTCTTGCGTCAAAAAATTGGACTTTTTAACATAACCCTTATAGTCGTTAAGCAATGCCTCAGATTTACTTCCTTTCATACTTTCTGGCACATATTTGGGATCTAGCTGAGCTTTGTACTCCATTAGCAATGCCTGAGAAACGGCTAGTTCAGTAGATAAGTCAAAGTTCTTAAAATGTGCCTTCACTTGTTCTTTGAGTTTATTCAAGGTTTCTTCCGATACCTCTTCCCCTTCTTCTGTTTTCTTTACAATCGAAGAAAAACGGTTGGCCAAGCCCATCATTTCCATTTTTCGATATGGTATTTCTACAAAGAAACTTCTCGCCAAAGCATATTCTTCAATTGCTTCATACCGCTTCTCCAACTTTGAAAGCACGGTAGCATATTCTTCCATTCCGGCAGTAGCTTTTGTAAAAGCGGCTTCTCGTTCCTCTTTTAATTGAATGGCATTCGCCTTTTCTAACCCTCTGTTTTCACCAATCCACTTTTTCCAATAGTTGGCAATACTCGCATATTTAGAAGCATATTGAATACGAACTTTATCACTCGCTTTCATGTGTTTATCCATAATTTGAAGTGCTTGGTCACGCACCTCAATTTGAGCAGGGTTGATTACTTCTTTAATTTGCTTGATTGCGTAAGATGTCAAATATTCTTGAGTACGACCTGGAAAGCCATATACCATGGTAAAGTCTCCTTTTTTAACTCCGTCCATTGAAATGGGTAAAAAATGTCTCGGTTTAAAAGGCACATTGTCCTCTGAATATTCCGCAGGTATATTGTCTTTATTGGCATAAATTCTGAATAAAGAAAAGTCACCTGTATGCCTTGGCCACATCCAATTATCTGTATCGCCACCAAACTTGCCAATTGCAGACGGTGGTGCCCCGACCAAGCGAATGTCTTTAAACGTTTCCGTTACAAACATGTAATATTCATTTCCGTAAAAAAACGGTCGAATGTAGGCATCGTAGTGCGTATCTTTAGTATTTTCCGCCACCTTTGACTTAATTCTACTTGCAATTGCAGCTTGTCTTTCTTTTTCTGACAATCCTGATGGAATACTATCTAAGATTTCGCTTGTAACGTCTTCCATTCGTATGATGAAAGTTGCTGTAAGGCCTGGATTCGTCAATTCTTGTGAATGATTCATCGCCCAATAGCCATTGGTGAGGTAATCATTCTCTACCGAACTGTGCGATTGAATTTGACCATACCCGCAATGGTGATTGGTTAAGATTAATCCTTGGTCCGAAATAATTTCACCGGTACAAAACCCACCAAAAGAGATGATGGCATCTTTTAAACTAGATTGGTTAACGCTATAGATATCTTCTGCCGAAAGCTTCAACCCCATGCTTTGCATGTCACCCTCATTTAAACTTTTCAGTAACATGGGCAACCACATTCCTTCTTTGGCAACTGCTATATTTAACGTAAAAGCGACGCTTAGTGCGATTAATACTATTCTTTTCATCATGTTTTTTGGGGTTGTTTCTTAAATAAATTTTAATTGAACTGTTCGTTTAACTCTTTAAAGTTATTCCTCCTTATTTTTTTTCGGCTCTGAAGTAACTCCTAAATAAGGTGTTTCCTGTTCTTCCTTGCGCAAATTAGCTGTAATAGAATCTTCTTGCTTCTGCAAGTTGTTCTCTTCTACCACTAAATCATCTTGCTTTTTTATCTCCTTAAAATCTTTTTGTAATTGTTCTTTTAATTTTCTCTCTTTTTCTAATTCAGCACTTACATGAATCAGAAGCTCGTAAGAGTTTTCTTTTATTGATTCACTTTCAAAACTATTAGGATTCCTTCCAAAAGAATTTGGAAATTTTAGTCTAATATTTTTATAAAGGAGCTTTTTAAGAATAGGTAATGTAACCGGAATTAGCAAATAAACAAGCCCCGAAATTCCTGAACCATTTCCACCAGTTATTAACACCACAATCATTGATGCTGTGCATACAACACATAAAAATAAATAATTATAAATATGAGATTTCGTTTCATAAATCTCTTGTTCGTTTAATTCTAACTCTTCTTTTTTTAATAATGCATTAATGTGCATGATTCCTAAAATGACATAAATTAGCAATAACCCAAGTCCAAAACGTAACATCAAGTCTTTCCAATTTGCTACTGAAAGTTGTGCTTCAACTGCCTTATTATAAGCGATAACAAAGGCCTCATTTTTTAGTCCTTTTTCACCAATGACATTCACCCAAACCAAATTGCTTAAATGTGAAAACAAGTATTTCAAAGGATATATGTAAAACAGGAGCACAAACAAAAAGATAAAATTTAAGATTTTCGTCTTTCGATCTTGCATTCCATAATTCAAGAAAAAATTCGAATGATTTGACCACAAGCCTAGTAATAACAATGAACAAGCTATAAACCCGATAAAGTTGTACATGGAGGCTTGCAGTTCAACGTAACTTCTCGGAACTTCTGATGCAATGACTAATAGAGTGATGGCAAATGCGAAAACTGCATCGGTTAAGTGTTCTATCCGACTACTTTCGATTCCTCGATATCGGAAACCTGTCTCCGAAAAATGTTTGTTTTTCCTATAATTTTTACTGAACATTTAGCAACTTTATCTTTTTCAATAATACGCAAAAGCTATCAGTTCATCAAGCATGAAAACCTTGGTACCATTTCATAAAATTGGAACCCAACAAGTGACTATTGTGGATGGTCTGCACCCCCACAATTTGTGTTTATCGCATTGGAAAGGGGCAAATTCTATAAAGGAAATTGCTGCGGACACTTCCGGGGAAATTGTGATCAACGCCCTTTCCAAAAATTATACTGGTATTGACAACCCTCTTGTTTCGGCTACTCATTTTGACATAGATGGTTTCGTTGGCGTTTTCGCGCTTTTCTACCCCGAGGTGGCAATGCAGTATAAAAATGAACTTATTGCAATGGCACGCATCGGAGATTTTAGGGAGTTTAGACCACACAATGATGTTTACGATTTTGCACTGAAACTGTGCTGTTGGATGAATAAAGTTGAAAAGGGAAAGTTCTACAGACCTTTTGAAAACAAAGACGAGATTGAAAGCTGCGTGGAAAAGTTTGAATTTTTCTTGCCGAGATTCAAAAAAGTAATTGAAAACATAGAGGACTTTAAAGAAGATTGGTATGAAGAATATGAAGCGGTTCAAAATGGGATTCAACAGCAAGTATCGTCTACAGTGTTTGAATCTATTGGCTTGGTAAAGAAAGAATTCGAAAAACCCTCACATTATTATGCCCTCTTCAGCGATACTGAAGGCAGTGACATTGTACTTTCCATATACCCAAACAATCGCTACGAATTAGAATATAAATACACCACCTGGATTGATTTAGCGAGTAGAACCTGCTTGCCTCGAATCGACTTAAAACCACTAGCAACGAAATTGAACGAAATTGAAAAATCCGAATACACGTGGCAGGTTGATTCCATTTCAGATACTGGTCCGATTTTAAGATTAGAAGCAACCAAACTTTCTAAAGCAGACCGTTATGCCAATCCTGCTGAAAGGAATATCTATACCTCTAGTATTTCTTCAAATCAGTTCGAAAAAACTATTCTAATCCATTTAAAAAGAATCTTTAACGGAGTAGAACCGAAAAAAAATTGGACTTGGAATGAAATGAGAAAGCTAAACGGAGTAATTTAAAGAAATGAAAAAAACACATTTATTTGTGGCTTTGTTATTTATAGCAAGCTCACTATCAGCTCAGAACATTGAAGAACAACTTTTTAACTTACCTGACATTATTTTTGAAAAAGTACTTACTCCCGTTGGATACGAAGGTGCTTACGAATTAAAAGTTAGACAGCCACTAGATCATAAAGACCCATCAAAAGGCTATTTCTACCAACGCGCGTTTTTAAGTCACGCAGGTTTTGACGAGCCAACAGTAATGGTAACTAATGGTTATGCAAATGAAAGAAACCGTATTTCAGAACCTGCCGAATTGCTTGGAGCCAACCAAATAAATATTGAGCATCGGTTTTTTGGTGAAAGCATGCCCGATTCTATGGATTATTCTTATTTAAACTTGGAACAAGTTGCTGGTGACTTACACCACATCAATGAAATATTTCGAACCATATATAGCGGGAAGTGGGTTTCAACAGGCATCAGTAAAGGGGGGCAAACTACCATTTTTTACCATTACTTCTACCCAAAAGATGTGGACGTTAGTATGCCATATGTCGCTCCTTCAACACAAGGCATAGAAGACAAACGAATCTATACATTTTTGGACACGGTCGGCTCAGAAGAATGCAGAAACGCTATTAAAGAAGTACAAATGAGGTTATTTCAAGAGAGGGAAAAAGTATTGCCGCTTTTGCAGTGGTATTCAAAAGGGGCGCAGTTGAAGTTTACCTATTTACAATTTGAGGAGGCATTTGAATGTGCTGTTCTAGAATACCCTTTTTCCTTCTGGCAATGGGGCTCAGATTGTGAAGAAATTCCTACAACAGATGCTCCCATCGAAGAGGTATTGTCTCACTTTTTAAAAGTATCTGGTCTTGAATTCTTTGCTGACGCAAGCATGAAAAACTTTGCTTCTCATTATTACCAAGCAGGTGCAGAAATGGGATATTATGGTTACGACATTTCTGAATTCAAGGAATACATCACAGCATTGCCCAATGATAAAAACCCTTCTGCTGTATTTATGCCAAACAAAATGAAAGTAGCGTTTGACAATACCGTCCCGCAAAAGATGCAAAAATGGATTAAAACAAACGGAAATAGAATCATCTATATCAATGGGAATAAAGACACCTGGTCTGTTACCGCCGAGCGACCACAAAAAGGAGTGGATGCGCTTTGGTTTTTCATGCACGACAAAGACCATGGAGCAGCACGAATAAAAAACATGACTGCCGCTGAACGAGAAAAAATGATTGCTGCCTTGGAAAGGTGGTTGGAGTTGGAGATTGAGTAATCTCAGCGTTAAATTATCTGATGATCACCACAATAAAAAAAATCCTTTCGTGTTTGCCATTATTCAATATTCTTTCATTGTCAATAAATGAATAAAAAACTTCGCTACTTTCTAAGCTATAGCATTTATTTACTGTTAGTTACTATACTTTTTAGTTGTCATTCGCATCGATTTTTTAAAAAAAATCAAGAATTTCACATTGCCTCAGTAAATAATAATGTTTGTAAAAAGCTGCAGCGTAAAACGGTACTATATGCTGTTTTTGTTGATTCAAAATACACAGGGTATTGGACTGAATTTGATATGAGCTCAACATTAGACTCTGTAAAGAAGGCGTCTAAATGGATTGAAAGCCAAGCTAGAGATAATGGAATAGGGCTTGACATTGTCGTAGACTACCACGAAAACGATAAGGGTATTATTCCAATCGAAAAATCATTAGCCAAAAAAAGATTTGGTGCTACTTTACTCGGACCTAGTGGGATTAAAAACGTTGACCGTTGGGCAGATAAAATTGCTTACTACGCGTTGCAGAAATATGGGCCGGATACCTCTAAGAAAACCTTAAATAAAATAAGACCTAAAGATCGAGAACGGTTAATTGCAAGGCTTCGAGATAAACACGAAACTGAAAATGTCGGCATCATCTATTTCATAAATAGCTATTACACCGACGAAGTTTCAGCTGCTTTGCATATTGGTTCTGATTTTGATCCTGAATACGCTGTTGTAAGCTATAAAAACCCCTCAGTGATTGCCCACGAATACTTGCATCTTTTTGGAGCAGTAGATTTGTACATGTCTCCTTTTGACAATAAGAAAAAGCAACAAAAGAAGAAAGCATTTGCGATGGAAAAGTTTCCCAATGAAATAATGGCATTCACACATCGTAGAATCGAAACATTAGAGATTGGCAATATTTCTAAATATTTGATAGGATGGAATGATAGTTTATCTAGAGCTGATCAAAATATATTGGTAGGTAAAAAACTAAAATTGGTAAAATATTGAAGCTCTTCTAAACAGATTCTATTGTTAATTTTAAACCATGGATTTCAAACTCGTTTCCGATTACAAACCTACCGGAGATCAACCTCAAGCCATTAAACAATTAGTTGAAGGTGTGAACGATGGGGTGAATGCGCAAACGCTCTTAGGAGTAACCGGCTCGGGAAAAACATTTACCATTGCCAACGTAATTCAAGAAACAGGCCGACCAACCTTGGTTTTAAGTCACAACAAAACTTTGGCTGCTCAATTATACGGGGAATTCAAACAGTTCTTTCCGGATAATGCAGTTGAGTATTTTGTTTCTTATTACGATTACTATCAACCTGAAGCGTACATCCCCGGTTCAGATACATACATTGAGAAAGACCTTTCGATTAACGATGAGATTGAAAAGCTTCGTTTGAGCGCTACTTCTGCCCTACTATCAGGACGTCGAGATGTGATAGTTGTTTCGTCGGTTTCGTGTATTTATGGTATTTCCAATCCATCCGATTTCAAACAAAACGTTACGCACATAAAGGTTGGTCAGCTCATTAGTCGTAATAAATTGTTGCATCAGTTTGTGAGTGCCTTGTATTCTAGAAGTTCGGGAGATTTTACCCGAGGGAAATTTAGAGTGAAAGGCGATACGGTGGATTTATTTCCTGCTTACGCAGACATTGCTTACCGTATTAGCTTCTTTGGCGATGAGATAGAAGACATTCGATCCTTTGACCCAAACAATGGAAATACAATCGAAAAGTTTCAAAACTTAAACATCTACCCTGCTAATATTTTTGTGACTACCAAAGACCGCATGAACGATTCCATTTGGCAAATTCAGCAAGACATGGTGAAGCAAGTAGAATATTTCAAAGAAATTGGGAAACCACTAGAAGCGAAAAGGCTAGAAGATCGAACTTTGTATGATTTGGAAATGATGAAGGAGTTAGGATATTGCTCTGGAATTGAAAACTACTCTCGATACTTTGACGCTCGAGAACCTGGAACTCGTCCATTTTGTCTCATTGATTATTTCCCGGACGACTACTTATTGGTAGTAGATGAAAGTCACGTTACTGTTTCACAAGTAAATGCGATGTACGGTGGAGATCGTTCTCGAAAGATTAACTTGGTCGAATATGGCTTTAGATTGCCGGCTGCAATGGATAATCGTCCTCTGAAATTTGAAGAATGGGAAGCGCTGCGTAATCAGGCGATTTATGTGAGTGCAACACCTGCAGATTATGAAATTCGAGAATCTGAAGGCGTAATTGTGGAGCAAGTCATTCGACCAACGGGTTTATTGGATCCAGTTATTGAAGTTCGCCCTACACAAAATCAGGTAGATGACTTGATGGAGGAAGTTGCCATTCGAGTAGAAAAAGACGAACGAACATTGGTGACTACGTTAACCAAAAGAATGGCTGAGGAACTGACCAAATATTTCATTAACAATGGCATTAAAACTCGCTACATCCACTCCGATGTGGATACGCTTGAGCGAGTTGAAATTTTAAGAGACTTACGATTTGGAGTCTTCGATGTGTTGGTGGGTGTTAACTTATTAAGGGAAGGACTGGATTTACCCGAAGTTTCATTGGTAGCCATTATGGATGCCGATAAAGAGGGCTTTTTGCGTTCGGGACGTTCACTGACACAAACGGTAGGTCGGGCGGCTAGAAATGTAAACGGAATTGCCATCTTTTACGCCGATAACATTACGGGCTCAATGCAACGTACAATGGACGAAACAGATCGACGCAGGGAAAAGCAGATTGCCTACAATACGGAACATGACATTGTTCCTCAGGCGTTAAACAAGAGTAAGGAAAATGTATTGCGACAAACAGAAGTAGCAGATGGTAGTAAAGCCCCGAGAGAATATAAAATGGATGAAAGTATTCCACTAGCGGCTGATCCTGAAACAAAATACTTGGGCAAAGCAGATTTAGAAAAATCGCTAAAGCGAACTCGAAAAGAGATGGAAAAAGCAGCGAAGGAAATGGACTTTATTATGGCTGCTAAACTTCGCGACGAAATGTTTGAGTTAGAGGCAATGGTGAAGAAAGCGAAATGATACACCTAAGTCGGCGCTGCCTTTGCTAATCTCCTGTAATTTGTTGCTAACCTACGTTGTAAGAAGAAAGTTTAGTAATCTTTCGGTATATTTACTTATAGTTTATTAAACTATAACAACAGATTATATGTTAAAAATTTCATGTTTTTTCCTGCTCCTACTCTCTATTTTTAGTCCAATTTCAGCTCAAACCATCCAAGATAGTTTTGAAGGGAATGGAAATATAACCACATGGTTTGGAGATGATTGTCTACTAAACACCAACTTTAACAATCCACAATCAACTGCTAGTAACTCTTCCAGTAAGGTATTAAGGTATGAAGATATTGGAGGCCAATATGCAAATATTCGGTTTGATGCAGGGCGAAATTTTAACCTATCTAATTACCGCACATTTACGTTGAAAATTTACGTACCCTCCTCAGGATTAACAGGAACCCAAAACAACCAGATTTCATTGAAATTGCAGGATGCAAATTTAGCTGCACCTTGGTCTACACAATCGGAAATTATTAAACCGCTGCAATTAAATACTTGGCAAACCGTTTCGTTCGATTTTGCAAATGATCCTTACGTAAACATTAATGCAGCTTCTATACCACCGACTCAACGAACAGATTTCAACAGAATTCTCATTCAGTTAAATGGCGAAAACAATAGCGATCAAGTGTTGGCTTTCATCGATGATTTTTATTATTTCGATAGCATTATACCTCCACCGGTATACAACCGTTTAGTTTGGTCAGACGAGTTTAATACAAACGGCCCTGTAGATCCAACTAAATGGTTTCACCAAACACAATTACCTGCAGGTGGAAGTTGGTTTAATGGTGAAATTCAACATTATACCAATAGAACTGCAAATACTGTGGTTAGCAATGGTGAATTGAACCTAATTGCCAAAAAAGAATCCTTTACCGATCAAGGTCACACGAAACAATACACGTCCGCTAGACTCAATTCAAAATTTGCATTTACCTATGGGAAAGTTGAAGTGCGGGCTAAAATGCCAACTGGACTAGGAACTTGGCCGGCAATTTGGATGTTGGGTAAAAACATAAACGAACCGGGAGCTTATTGGCACACACAAAACTTTGCTACTACTTCTTGGCCCGCTTGCGGTGAAATAGACATTATGGAACATTGGGGGAACAATCAGAATTACGTCTCAAGTGCCACACACACCACCTCAAGTTCGGGCAATACAATAAATGTTGGAGGGCAAACTATTCCGACTGTGTCGACTGCTTATCATATCTATACTTTAGAGTGGAGACCAGATCGATTAATTTTTAGTGTAGATAGCATCGTGCATTTCACCTACCAACCAGCGGTTCGAAATAATAGCACTTGGCCTTTTGATGCCGACCAATACTTATTGCTCAACATAGCAATTGAACCAACAATCGCCGCCAGTTTTACTCAGAGCTCAATGGATATTGACTATATCAGAGTCTATCAAGAAACTCCTGTTGGCATTGAAGAGAATAAATCGATCGAAAGCTTATTACTCTTTCCTAACCCTGTTAGAGATGAACTCACCATACAGTTGAGTACAAATTTTGAACAAAACATACCAATCCAAATTTATTCTATCGAAGGAAGGTTGATGAAAACGTTTGATGCTGATTTTCAGAGCAATAAAATCAATATCAATCAACTAGCTGATTTAAGAAGTGGAGTATATTTCGTATCATTTGTTTTAAATGGACAAGTACAACGTTCTAAATTTCTAAAGCAGTAGTTTCACGTTGTTAAATAAATTTACTGAGCAATAGATTGTTAATAATAAATTG